>MAAC01019324.1_pt1 | contig 59338 bp, 61 predicted proteins | sample 1115981 | NCBI WGS metagenome assembly MAAC01 (sample SAMN04961126, study PRJNA320927) | seawater metagenome | isolation source: sample BD02T64 sea water enriched with oil for 64 days | place: USA:Gulf of Mexico | collected 2013-07-27 | reverse complement strand
TGACTTCACGTGCTTGGCAACTTTCCAGGCAAACAGAAGATCTTGCATCTGCTCATCGGTCGGTGCTTTTTCAGTCACAACTTTCAGGTCGTCAATGCCGACGTAACCCACATCTTTGTCTTGCACCAACATGCCACCAGACACTTGCTTATAAGTGGTGATCGCCGCACGTGGCACAGGCAAGGCATCCGTCAAAAGCAAACGCAGGTTTTTCTTCGCTGCAAAGATTTCCTTAGCTTCGTCAGATGCCCCGGGCGCGATAACAACCTCAGTAAAGGTCTCAACGATTTTGGCAGCGGTTGTGGCATCCAGCGGTTGGTTCAGCGCAACAATCCCACCAAAGGCAGAGGTGCGATCACAATCAAAAGCCTTCTGGTATGCCTCTGTCAAAGTTGCCCCCTTTGCCACGCCACAAGGGTTTGCATGTTTAATGATTGCGACTGCGGCTGTCTCAGCCGGGTCAAACTCTGCAACCAGTTCGTAGGCTGCGTCAGTGTCGTTGATGTTATTGTATGACAGTTCTTTGCCCTGCAATTGAACCGCAGTTGCTACGCCGGGACGCGCAGAACCATCGGTGTAGAACGCAGCCTGCTGGTGGCTATTTTCACCATAGCGCAGGGTTTGTTTTAACTCGCCCGAGAACACGCGACGACGCGGGGTCTCAACACCAATGGCAGAAGCCATCCAAGTGGAAACGGCCGCATCATAGGCACCGGTACGGGCATAAGCGGTCTGCGCCAGCTTCTTGCGGAATTTCGGGCAAGTCGCGCCATTGTGTTGATCCATATCACCCAGCAACTTGTCGTAATCCTGCACATCCACAACCACACTGACGAATGCATGATTTTTGGCTGCCGCACGGATCATCGCCGGGCCACCAATATCGATATTTTCAATGCAGGTGTCATAATCGGCACCCTTTGCAACGGTTTCTTCAAATGGGTAAAGGTTCACAACCAGAAGATCGATCGCGTCAATGCCATGTTCGTTCATCGCGGCAACATGTTCGTCATTGTCACGCAGCGCCAGCAACCCACCGTGCACATTTGGATGTAATGTTTTGACCCGCCCATCCATCATCTCAGGGAAGCCGGTGACGTCGGATACATCTCGTACAGAAATGCCTGCATCCCGAATCGCAGCAGCGGAACCGCCAGTCGAAAGCAGCTCAACACCACGGTCAGTCAAAGCACGGGCGAGGTCAATCAACCCGGTTTTATCGGAAACAGAAATAAGGGCGCGGCGGATAGGAGAAAAATCGGTCATCAGGGTTTCCTGGTTTGGGGCAGAACAAGGTCACGTGTCGAAGCCGGGCTCATCCCTTTGCAGATCACGGATACCAGTTGGTGTGTCCTGCGCCTTGGCCAGAGTCCAGCTTATGCGGGCGGCATACTCCATAACCCGGCCAGAGAGAACGATTTGTTTTGTCGCACGCGGCTTAATTCGGTCTTTTTCTAGATAAACGGAGGGTTCCAAGCTAATTCCATGGCTGCCATTCTGCCGAAACACCCAAATTTCACCGCTGCGCAGGGCAAGCGAGACAGCATTCCCCCCCATATCAAGTGCGGCATCTACCTCAGGATGCAGGTGGAAACGTAGCTGAAATTCGATACCTTGAAGTTTTACCCCATCCATCACAGTGTCAAATTGCGCTTTGTCGTGATCGGTGATCGTCGCCAGCGTATCTTCGCCAATCAACGCGCGGCCATCTTGGCTAAGATCCAATTCGCGCACATGGGTCAGGCCGTGACTTTTGCGATACCCGTCATGTCCGCCGTGGAAACGGATCGTTTCTAGACCGCTGGTTTGCTCAATGCGCACATCTTTTGGGCCTTGGGTTAGCAATTCACGCTTTTGCCCCCCAACGAAACCAGGCGTACCTAGGCGCGCCGAAGAATAGCCATCAAGTCCGAGGGTCGAATGCGACGGCGTGGCCCGCCCGGCACGTTGCCAATCTTCGCCAAACCCGGCACCGCAACCACAGTTCACAATCAAAGGCCGACGGCCAGAAGTAAGCTCCATCGCGAAGGTTGATGCATGGGCATTTGCCGAGAACTCCCCTTCTGGCGGGGAGGCCGCATCAATCACCACGCTTGTGCGCCCCGCCTGCAGGCGCGCATAGCCCATCGCAAGACCTTTGCGAGTTTTTGAACGCACCCCGGAAGCCGCCAACGCATGGTCCAACCGTCCCTCAATACCGCGCCCGCCACCGTGGAATCTCGCAAGGCCTCCATCAGAATGACGTAGGCTGCGCAGCGTCGGCGCAAGGCGTTCAATCGCGGCCAAATGGTCTTTTGAAGTCATGCGCCCAGCTTCAGCCAATGCAGCAGCAGCCCAAGTCAGCAATGTAAAGACTTCTAGTAATTCTTCGGGGTTTCGCGTGGGGATACCACCCTGCTCATCAATCTGCGCAACGCATTCTTTTGCCAAAGCGTCAACAGCGGGCTTCACAAGATGATCCATCCCCGTCAACGCAAGGCCAGCATAAACAAGACCAGTCAATGCTTCAAAACGGGGTAGACCCGGTGCTGCGGCTTTCCAACGTTTGGACAGGAAGATCACCTGTTGCCCGATGCAGCCAAAATACTGCTCAGATTGCTCTGAGGGTAGGCCGTTCATCAAAAACAATGCGTGATTGATCCAACGAATAACCCGCCGCCCTGTTAGATCCGGGGTCCACCCAGCACCTTTGCCTTCGCCATAACGTTCAATCCACGCCATAAGCCAAGCTTGGGATTTACTACGGGCACTCCAGTCACCGACCGCCGCGAGATCATCAAGCCATGTAAACCCATGCAATTGCTCATCAAAGCCAGCAGTGGGAATATCAATGTCCCAGATCAACGTGTCGCGCGCTTCCACCAAATGGCCCGCGAACAGGAAATTTCCGGCACAAAGCTGCCGACCCTTCGCAAAAGATCCAAGTGTACGGGGTTCTGGTTGTGACACGAATCCCGTCGCTGGGCGCGCCCGAGAAGACCGCCGCGCTTGTAGCCGATTCGCTAAACGAACCAGTTTTGCGTTGATAGTTTCGCTTCGTGCCACGCGCCTGCCTGTTTTCCTGCGCTCCGCCGGGCATTCGCCTCTTGCGGTGAGTCTGAGAGAGGGGCCGGATCAATGCCGACAGTTCAGGACAGCTTAAACCGCGCTGGTGAAGCTGTCACCGGTGAAAAACGATTCAATTTTTGCGCAGCACAGCCATATAGAAGCCGTCCATCCCGCCCTGTGCCGCCAGATAGTCAGGCCGCAGACGCAAACCACCCTCTGCGCTGTGCCACTCTTGTGGTAAATCAGGCAGATCAATCGGCGCAACTTCGAGATCCTGATGGCGCTTCAAGGCATCCTCAATCTGAATTTCGCCCTCATCCGGCAACAATGAACACGTACAGAAAACCAGCCGCCCACCAGGAGCAAGCAGAGTTAACGCGTGATCGATCATACGTTCCTGCAACGCGAAAAGTTCAGGGAACTCAGAGCCATCTTTGGCGCGGGCCAAATCAGGGTGACGGCGCATAGTGCCCGTGGCAGAACAAGGCGCATCCAATAGGATCGCATCATATTGCCCCTGATGTTCAAGTGCATCACCCGTGACCAGATGTGCTTTCAACCCAGTGCGATCTAGATTTTCCTGAACCCGCGCCATGCGTTTTTCTGACAAATCCAGCGCAGTGACTTCGGCACCCAAAGCGGCCATTTGCATAGTTTTGCCACCAGGGGCTGCACAAAGGTCCAGTACTTTTTCACCTGATTTCAACTGCAATAACTGCACTGGCAAGGCCGCAGCCATATCCTGCACCCACCAGTCGCCCTCAGTGAAGCCGTCCATTTTGCTGACTTGAGCGAACTCACGCAAACGAACAGAGCCGCCCGGCATAACTTCGCCACCAAGGCGCGCCGCAAGGGCCGTGCTATTGCCATCCTTTGGTGTCAAATCCAGTGGCGGCAGACCTGCCTGCACACCTTCCATCGCTACGATCACTGCTTTGCCGTAATCCGCAATCAGCGGCTTGCGCAGCCATTTTGGCAGCAGTGGCGTTGATAATGTGTCCCATTTCACAGGGCCTTCATTGGCAACTTTGCGCAGAGTCGCATTGATCAAGCCTTTGAAATGCCTTGTGTCTGCGTGTTTCTGCGCAAGGCCTACCATCGCATTCACGACACCATGCCCGGCACCTTTTTCAACGCAAATCTCAACCGTACCCAAGCGCAGCAGAACCATAGCTTCCGGCGCGGGCATCTTGCGTAAATATCGACCAAGCAGGCGATCCGCGCGATCCATCCAGCGTAGCGTCGACACGGCAAGCCGTTGCGCACGCGCTAAATCTGCAGAATCAGTAAGTTTCGGCGCGGGAAGTTCAGACAAAAGACGCCCATCTATGAGCACGCCGCGCAATAATGCCGCTGCTGCCTGTCTTGCTGCCAATCCCTGCTCTGCCATATCAGCGCCCTTTGCTTGCCGGTAAGGCTTGTTTCCCTATATGACAGAGGCGAACACCACAAGCTGCACGAAGGGTCGCAACATGTCAGAGACCGAGAAATTTGATCTTTCCACCCCTGCAGGCCGCGCATTGGCCGAGGCCAGCGCACGTAAAAAGACAGCGCAGGAAACAGAACTGCCAACAGAGCTGGGCGGACGCGAAGGCCCCGAACCCGTGCGTTATGGCGATTGGGAAAGAAAAGGAATTGCGGTCGACTTTTGATCTCGCAGCGAAACATGATTATCGAAATCCGCAGATACACTCTGAAACCCGGCAAACGCGAAGAGTTCATCACATTCTTTGAAGCCGTGAATCGCCCAGCCTTGCGCGACGCAGGCATGTTGGTTTTCGGCCCTATGCGGGACGAAGAAAATTCAAATGTTGTGCATTGGATGCGTGCTTTTGAATCCCACGAACAGCGCGAGGCGATCAAAAATGCTTTTTACGACGGCCCCGTATGGGCAAAAGGTGTTGAGCCCATCGTGATGCCAATGATCGAACGCTTTGAGGCCTCCGTCGTCAGCACCACCGATGGATTCGAAAGTTTTAGCGGAAAAACTGCGCTTTAATTCAGCCCCAGTACATCCAACATGTCGTATTCACCCGGTTTCTTTCCGATCCCCCAAAGCGCAGCTTTCACAGCACCCCGCGCATAAATGCCGCGATCACTGGCGGCGTGGCGTAGGGTAATACGCTCGCCAGGGCCGGCAAACAGCACGTCATGTTCGCCAATAATATCGCCACCGCGAATGTTGGAAAATCCGATATGGCCGCGTTCGCGTTTACCCGTGATGCCGTGACGGGCATTGTCGGATACATCTTTCAAATCTACACCACGCCCTTCGGCGGCGGCCTCGCCCAGCATCAAAGCTGTGCCTGATGGGGCGTCAACTTTTTGATTGTGATGGGCTTCGATTACTTCAATGTCGAAATCTTCGTCCAAGGCAGCCGCGACCTTTTTCGTCAGCTGCATCAACAAGTTAACCCCAAGACTCATATTGCCAGCGCGCACGATTGTGGCGTGCAACGCCGCGAAACCAAGGCGTTCTATATGGTGATCTTCAAAACCTGTGGTGCCAATCACATGCACGGCACGGGCCTGTGCCGCAAGATCGGCAAATTCCACGGAGGCATCGGGGGACGTGAAATCAATCACCACTTGCGCTTTGGCAAAGGCCTCTAGTGCGTCGTCGGTTACCGTCACACCAATAGCGGCACCACCCATCGCTTCACCCACATCGCGACCGATCCAGTCATGACCGGGGCGTTCAAGTGCCGCCACAAGGCGTAATTTATCACCCGCAGCAATCGTTTTCATCAGCATCTGCCCCATACGGCCGGACGCCCCTGTAATTACCACACCGGGAAGATCTGTCATCACGCGCACTCCATTTATGTCATAGCAGGCAATAGCCTGAGTTAGGCGCGCTGAAAACCCCTGCTTGCGCCGGGCGTGTTGCGCAATTAAACGATGCATATGGCAAAGAACACACATAGCACCGGGCGCGGCCCGTCTCAGCGGCAGCTTCGCGTCGGCGAACTGATCCGTCGTAACCTGTCTGAAATCCTGATGCGTGGTGACATCCACGATCCAGATCTCAACCGTATATCCATTACTGTGGGCGAGGTGCGCTGCACCCCCGACCTGCATGTTGCAACGGCGTTCATTCTTCCCCTTGGTGGCAAAGGCGCACCGGAAGCTTTGGATCTACTGCGCAAAAACCGGCATGAAATTCGCCGCACCATTGGCAAAAAGATGGGCCTGAAACATACGCCAGAATTGCGTTATGAAATCGACGGCACTTTTGATCAGATGGATGCAACACGACGTTTGCTGGAAAACGAAACCGTTAAGCGTGACGTCGCAGCTAAGGATGAGGATACCGATAGTTGAGAACCCTGACCGCAGCCCTGTTTTGTCTTCTTAGTGGTCCTGTTATCGCGCAGAATGACACGCAGGCCTGCGAAGACGTAGCTTGGCTAGATCAATCTTTCACCATTTGTGAAGTCCAAGCTGGCAGCGATCTTCGCCTGTTCCACTCGGATGACAACGGTAATCTTCTCGGCAGTTTTTCTGCGGTCAACGCCCATTTACCTGAAGGTCAGTCTCTTGGCTTTGCCATGAACGCGGGCATGTATCACAATGATTACAGCCCTGTGGGGCTTTTTATTGAAGAAGGCGAAGTCAAGGGATCGCTAGCGTCTGGTGGCGGGTTTGGTAATTTTGGCCTCACCCCCAACGGCGTATTTTGTATCAATCAAACGTTTCAAGTCATTGAAACCAATGCGTTTCGCGACACCGCGCCCACATGTGACTATGCGACACAATCTGGGCCTATGCTGGTGATCGATGGCGAATTACACCCGCGCCTGTTGCCCGAAGGCACTTCAAAATACATCCGAAATGGCGTAGGGACATCAGAAGATGGGCAACGCGCAGTCTTTGCAATTTCGAATGAACGGGTCAATTTCCATGACTTCGCAACTCTCTTCCGCGATCATATTGGATTACCAAATGCCCTGTATTTCGATGGCAAAGTCTCACGCCTATATGACAGCATAAGTGGGCGTTCAGATTTTGGATTTTCGCTTGGGGTGATTGTTGGAACTGTTACCACGCCCTGAAATGCAAAAACGCGCGCCTGATTTCAGACACGCGTTTTTAAATGTTTGGCTTCCAAGGCAATGCCTCAGAAATCGAGGTTTTCCACGCTAAGCGCATTGGTCTGAATGAACTCGCGGCGGGGTTCAACGACGTCACCCATGAGCTTGGTGAAAATATCGTCGGCCTCAGCCAGATCATCTATTTTCACCTGAAGCAATGTGCGTGCATCCGGGTCAAGCGTGGTTTCCCATAGTTGGTCTGGGTTCATCTCACCCAAGCCTTTATAGCGCTGTAAGGACAGGCCCTTTTCGCCTTCCTGAAGGATTGCTTTCAACAGCTCGGTTGGGCTGTTGATCAACGTCGCCTTATCCTTGCGAACAAGGCGGGCAGGTTGGCCATAGGTTTCTTTCAGGCTTTCGGTGTAGGTGCCCAATTTTCGAGCTTCACCGGAACGAATTACGTGACCATCAAGAGTACGGACTTCTTCCACGCCGCGCAAAAGTCGGGCAAGACGAATGCCTTTATCTTGCGTTGGGCGGCCTTGCCAACCCTGTTCATACTCGGTGGCAATCAAGTTCAGACGTGCAGCAATGGCATCTGCGACACCTTGCAAATTCTGATCAGCAGCGCCGGGAACAAAGGCCGAAGCAATCGCGGCTTGTTCCAGAATATGTTGCGGGTGATGGGTCGCGAACGCCTGCAAAATACGGCGTACTTGGCGGGCCTCGTCCACAACGCGCAAAAGATCCTGACCAGCTATTTCTTCACCAGTTGTCAGTTTCAGCGTTGCGCCATCGATGCCTTGCTGGATCAAATAATCGTCCATAGCGGCCTGATCTTTCAGGTAAACCTCTGACTTACCACGTGAAACCTTATAAAGCGGCGGTTGTGCGATATACAGATACCCACCTTCAATCAATTCCGGCATTTGACGGAAGAAGAAGGTAAGCAGCAAAGTTCGAATGTGGGCGCCATCGACATCCGCATCGGTCATAATGACGATCTTGTGGTACCGCAGCTTTTCGATATTGAATTCATCGCGGCCAATACCAGTGCCAAGGGCCATCACAAGGTTACCGATTTCCTGGCTGGCAAGCATACGGTCAAAACGGGCACGTTCGACATTCAGGATCTTACCTTTCAGAGGCAGAATCGCCTGTGTCATACGATCACGACCGGTCTGAGCAGAACCACCGGCGGAATCCCCTTCCACTAAGAATACTTCGGTTTTAGACGGATCTTTTTCAGAGCAGTCCTTAAGTTTCCCAGCAAGGAAGTTCACATCCATCGCGGTTTTGCGGCGCGTCAAATCGCGGGCTTTACGCGCGGCTTCGCGGGCATGTGCCGCTTCGACGATTTTTGACACGATGATCTTGGCTTCGGTCGGATTTTCTTCGAACCATTCCGTCAGTTTTTCGTTTACCAAGCCTTCAACAGCCGGGCGAACTTCAGAACTTACCAGCTTATCTTTGGTCTGGGATGAGAACTTTGGATCGGGCACTTTCACCGACAGAACACAGGTCAGACCTTCACGTGAATCGTCGCCAGTGAAGTTGATTTTTTCCTTTTTCGCGATGCCCGAAGACTGAGCATAATTGTTGATCGTCCTAGTCAACGCGCCGCGAAAACCAGCGATGTGCGCGCCGCCATCACGTTGCGGAATATTGTTCGTGAAAGGTAGCACATTTTCATGATAGCTGTCGTTCCACCACATCGCGACTTCAACGACAATATCATCTTTTTCGCCGGTGAAAAAGATCGGCTCTGGCATGATTGCCGTTTTAGAACGGTCAAGATATTTAACGAATTCCTTCACACCACCATCATAGAACAACTCAGATTCCAGAGGTTCCACCGGGCGTTCATCGCGAAGAATGATCCGTACGCCAGAGTTCAAGAACGCCAGTTCGCGCAGTCGTTTTTCCAGCGTTTCAAATGAATATTCTAGATTTGAAAAGGTATCAGTTGAGGCCAAGAAGCGAACCTCAGTGCCCTTACGGCCATTCGCATCGCCAACGACACGCAGATGTTCAGTTGTGTCGCCATGGCCAAATTTTGCAAAATGTTCTTTACCATCCCGCCAAACCCGCAGCTCAAGCCAGACAGACAGCGCGTTCACAACGGAAACACCCACGCCATGCAGACCACCAGAAACCTTGTAGGAGTTGCTGTCGAACTTACCGCCAGCGTGCAGCTGGGTCATGATGACCTCGGCCGCAGAAACACCCTCTTCTTCGTGCATGCCAACGGGAATACCACGACCGTTATCAGACACAGATACGCTGGAATCCGCATGGATCGTAACGCTAACATGATCTGCATGACCGGCCAGTGCTTCATCGATGCCGTTATCAACGACCTCATAGACCATATGGTGCAAACCAGAGCCATCATCCGTGTCCCCGATATACATGCCAGGGCGCTTACGAACTGCCTCTAAGCCTTTGAGAACTTTGATAGAATCTGCGCCATATTCTTCTGGCTGCTGATTGTCGTCAGACATACTGCGTTTCCTCGTAATTTGAGGATTTTTATAGCTGATTTTGCAGTGGGTGTCACGCGGATCGCGACAGATTTATGTCAGGTAAAGGGAATGATTAGGCCAACACAAATCAATAGGCTACCCGCGATGATATTCATGCGCCTCAATGCGCCGGGTGTCGTTACGAAGCGGCGCATACGATCGACAAACAGCGCGAAGAAAACGTTGCCGACCAGCGGCACAAACATAGAGGCGGCACAAATGGCGATGATATCAAGCGTGGTGATGTTGGTGAGATCAAAAAAACCTGGCAGGATGCCCATATAGAAGATCACAGCCTTAGGGTTTGTCATGATCACGATCACACCCGCCAGAAAGCCGGCCCACATTCCAGGGGCCGTAAGACGGCTATTTTTGCCAATTTCATTGTCCGCATGGCGGATCAAATTGACGCCCATAAAAATGAAAACCCCAACAGCAACCCAACGCAAGATCATCATGAAACCAGCGATTTCCTGCACCAACCAGCTAACGCCGAGAACCGCAAGAAAAGGCCAAATCGCGTCTCCAATAACAACCCCAAGCGCCAAAGGCCAAGCCGCGTGAAAACCACCAGACATCGCGCGCGCAATGATTGCAATCCAGACCGGGCCCGGCGTTAGGAACAGCACGCCAACGGCGCAGGCATATAGGAAAAGCTCCCAAGCGGAGAGAGTCATGTGAAGGCCTCGTTCGCCAATTTGATATGCAGCTGCTCCGTCGTCAGATGCTCTCCCTCAGACACGAAGGTCACTGCATTCATCGCAAGTAAAACGAGATCAGATGACATTAGTAATACTTTCTCCGTTTTGTTCGGTGACTTCCAATCGCAAAGCGTTTTCATCTAATGAATCAAATAGTTCCGCACCTGTACCCGTCATGAATGCCTGCGCACCGAGGGCTGTAATTTCATGATAAAGTGCTGCACGGCGATCACTGTCAAGGTGGGCAGCGACCTCATCCAGCAAAAGAATGGGGGGAGCGCCAAAACTTTGGGCAAGCCCACGTCCATTGGCGAGGATGAGAGAGATCAAAAGCGCTTTTTGTTCACCAGTAGAGCATTCCTTGGCCGCAACACCTTTGGCGGTGAAAATCGCTGACAGATCCGCGCGATGCGGGCCAACCAAGGTACGCCCCGCCGCAAGATCCCGAGGGCGAGACGCCGCCAAAGCCTCCGCGAGGGCTTCTGCGTTGTCAACGGGTTCAGCCCCCTCAGCCATGGTTATGGAAAGGTCCGAGCGTGGAAATTCGGTTTCCGCCCCCTCCTGTGCTTCGGTCAATGCGGTGATGGTGGCGGTTCGCGCTGCCTGAATAGCTGCGCCAGATTCCGCCATCTGCCCCTCAAGCGCACGGTACCAATGAACGTCACGCACCTGATCCTTCAGCAGTCGATTCCGCTCACGCATGGCTTTTTCATAGGTCAGCGTGTTCTGTGCATGGGTTGGGTCAAAGCTAAGAACCATGCGATCAAGGAAGCGGCGACGACCATCAGCCCCTTCCATCCACAGGCGATCCATTGAGGGCACAAGCCAAAGAATGCGAGCAATGCGACCAAGCGCGATCTGGTTGGCACTTTTACCGTCAATGCGAACGCTACGCCCCTGCCCACCTTCAAGCCAGGTTTCGACCTCGTGAATTTGGTGCAGGCTTTGCAGTTCAGATGCGATTTTCCAGCCTACCGTTTCGGGCTTGCGAACCATATCATCACTGGCAGCGCGCCGCAGACCACGGCCGGGGGAAAGCATCGAAATTGCTTCAATTATATTTGTTTTTCCGGCCCCATTCGGCCCATAGATCGCAACAGGACCAAGGGCGCAATCAAGGCTTAACGCTTTGTGAGAGCGGAAATGCGAAAGCCGGAGCTTTCGCAGAGCAAGCCCTGACAATTACGTCACACGCGCATAGGCATGACGACATAGATGGCCGAAGTGTCGCTGCCTTCGCGCATCAAAGTTGGATCACCGGAAGAGTTGAACATGAAGACCGCGTTTTCACGATCAACCTGATTAGCAATTTCCAGCAAGTATTTAGCATTGAACCCGATTTCAAGACGCTCATCACCGTAGGCAACTGCAAGTTCTTCTTCCGCAGCGCCGCTATCTGGCGCGTTGACGGATAGAATAAGACGATCTTCATCAAGGGACAATTTCACAGCGCGAGAACGTTCAGAGGACACCGTCGCAACACGATCAACAGCTTTGGCAAAATCGGATGCATCAACCTCCAGTTTGCGAGTGTTACCTTGCGGAATTACACGGGTGTAATCGGGGAAGGTCCCGTCGATAACCTTGGAGGTCAGGGTGATGTCAGGTGTTGCAAAGCGCACTTTGGTCTCAGACACAGAAACCGCGATTTCCATATCGTCGTCATCAAGAAGCTTACGCATCTCACCCACGGTTTTACGGGGAACGATCACGCCAGGCATCGCTTCTGCACCTTCAGGCATTGCACAATCGATGCGCGCAAGGCGGTGACCATCAGTAGCAACACAACGCAGCATCTTGCCGTCTTCAGCGTCAGCGATATGCATGTAAACACCGTTCAAATAGTAACGAGTTTCTTCCGTGGAGATCGCGAATTTAGATTTATCGAAAAGACGGCGTAAATCGGCGGCTTTTGCGCTGAAATTTGCTGAATATTCAGAGGTAGCCATGATCGGAAAATCTTCGCGCGGCAAAGTTGCCAGCGAGAAGTTGGAACGTCCCGCTTCCACGATCAAACGGCCAGCTGCGCCATCTTCAGTCAACGTGACAAGGGCGCCATCGGGAAGTTTGCGCACGATCTCATGAAGGGTCACTGCGGACACAGTAATCGCACCAGCACGTTCGACTTGCGCGAGGGCCTTGTCGACCACTTCGATATCAAGATCGGTAGCTCGGAAGCTGGCGGTTTCGCCTTCGGCTTCAATCAAGACGTTGGCAAGGATCGGAATGGTATTACGCCGCTCAACAACTGATTGTGCCTGTGACACGGCTTTCAGAAGGGCTGCACGCTCGATGCTGAGTTTCATTCCGTTGCTCCTTGTTTGGCGAGTTTTACCCGCCGGGACGCCGAATGTAGCGCATTCTCGCGGCCCATGAAATCATTTTTCCGAATGTTCAATGGAATAGGCGGGGCGTCAAGGCCCCAGCCCGTTATCTGGCGAGATTATATGCGAAAATCAGGCTTCGAGCGCTCGGCGCAACAGTTCGAGATCATCCTCAAGCTGAGAATCAGACGCACGGAGCTCTTCGATGCGTTTCACGCCATGCATAACCGTGGTGTGATCACGCCCACCAAACCGCCGCCCAATATCCGGCAATGACCGAGTGGTAAGCTGTTTTGCCAAGTACATTGCAACCTGGCGTGGGCGCGCGATGTTACGCACACGGCGTGGACCGATCATCTCCGACAGGCGAATGTTGTAATGATCACTGACCTTGCGTTGAATTTCATCAACGGTGATTTTGCGGTCGGAAGACCGTAAAACATCGGCCAAACAATCCTGTGCCAACTCTAGCGTGATTTCACGGCCAACAAGTGATCCGAAGGCGAAAAGACGGGTCAAAGCCCCCTCAAGCACACGTACATTGGTGGAAATGCGGTGCGCAAGGAATTCGAGCACGCCATCAGCGATGACAAGGGACGGATCTCTGACTAGGTGTGTTTCAACTTTATGCTGCAAAATGCCTAGGCGGAGTTCATAATCTGTCGGATGTAGATCAACCACGAGGCCACTTTGCATCCGGGACCGAATACGATCCTCGAGTTCTTTGATTTCGCCTGGGGCGCGATCTGCAGAAATGATGATCTGTTTGTTCTGATCCACCAACGCGTTAAATGTATGGAAAAATTCTTCTTGAGTGGAACCTTTGCCCGCGATGAACTGAACGTCATCCACCATCAAGATATCCACAGCGCGAAACAACTGCTTGAAATCCATCATCTTTTTGTCGCGTAGCGCTTGTACAAATTTGTACATAAACTGCTCAGCAGACAGATAAACCACGTTTAGATCAGGGCGTTGTGTACGCAGTTGATTGGCAATCGCATGCATTAGGTGCGTTTTACCAAGGCCAACACCACCGTATAAAAACAGAGGATTGAAGGCGACTTCGCCCCCTTCAGCCACACGACGCGCGGCTGCGTGAGCAAGTTCGTTTGGCTTGCCGACAACAAAACTATCAAAGGTGAAACGTGCATCAAGCGGCGCACCAGGCACAACAGATGTCGCCTTCTTTGACACAGCGGCCTGTTGTGGGCGTGAAATAGCTTTCGCCTCAGACGCCGGAACGTCACTAGTCGCACGCTTAGCAGCACGCGCCGCGCCGACCGAGAATTCAAGACGGCTTACCGCTTCACCGCTGCTTTTAAGCAACTGCACAATATCATCGCCAAAGTTACGAGATACCCAGTTCCCCATGAAGTTCGTCGGCACACGAAATACAGCTACGCCATTGTCGAGACCAGAGAGCTCAAGGGGCTCGATCCAGTTCACATAATTATTCTTACCAACGGTGGCCTCGAGGCCTTCCCTGATTTTGACCCAAGATTGGTTCATCATTATTTTTAACCCGCGTCGTCAACATCCACATTACGACTGGCGCCAAGCCAGTCCTCTCAACTTCCAGCCGTTAAGCTGGCCCCTCCGTCCCTCGAAATTCAGGTCACCTTCAAATCCTTCGGCTATATTGATGCATTGCACCGACTTCCCACAGTCAGACAACAGATCAGCCACCGCTCTCGCGGCATGAAGAGAACGCACTCCGGACCGGCACAGGAAAAGCAGCTTAGCAGGGATTTCCCCATCTAGTGCTTCCAGTACCTCCTCCCCGAAATGCGGATTTGCAGACATTGAAGGATAGCTGGCCCATTCGACAAAAATCGTCTCTTGGTTCAACTCCCTTAAATCAGGAACGCCGACAAATCCCCATTCGGCGCGCGTCCTGACGTCAATAAGTCTCGTGTTGTTTTCGTCTGTCAAAATGTTCCACGCGTCTTGTGGAGTTACTTCTGAAATACTTGAAACCAACCCTGGGCTCATTGCTTGTCCCCTAAGGTAAACGTGAATCGCTTGAACAAATTAGCAAGCTGTAGGCGCCTCGCGCAATAGAACTTCATCCTTGACTCACACTTTGTGAATTCGAATCCTCGGGTCGCTATTTTTAACGTTTAAAACAAGGGGGCGCTGCAATTGCGATGCTGCAAATGCAAAGAAGCGGCGCACCCCAAACAGGATACGCCGCTTCAGAATCAGTAATGTGTTGCAGTTCAGCCGAGTGCTTTTACACGGGCAGAAAGGCGAGACATTTTGCGGGAAGCTGTGTTCTTGTGGTAAACACCTTTTGTCACGCCGCGCATCAGTTCTGGCTGAACAGCTTTCAGTGCTGCAACAGATGCGTCTTTGTCGCCAGAAGCGATTGCTTCTTCTGCCTTACGCAGGAACGTACGGATACGTGAACGACGTGCTTTGTTTACTGCAAAGCGGGTTTCGTTCTGACGGGCGCGTTTTTTAGCTTGAGGCGTATTTGCCATGTTCTCTGTTCCTTCTCGCCGGACGTGGCCGGGCATTGAATTCTATTCCGCGCAGCAGGTCCAACCGGGTTCAGAACCGATGATTCTGGCCAAAGCGGGCCTCACACGCATGTATAACGGCAGTCATTAGGGTATTTTAGCCCGAAGGGAAACCCCAAAACGCCTGAAAATGTGATCCGTAACAAGCGCCACGGATCACAGAGTAAATTATTTGTCCCGGAACTGCGCTTGGCGCTTTTCTAGGAAGGCGCCCATACCCTCTTTTTGGTCTTCCGACGCAAAGAGAGAATGGAAGGCGCGGCGTTCAAACAGCAAACCTTCGGACAGGGTGGTTTCCCAAGCACGGTTCACCACCTCTTTTACCACCATAGACGTCAGCATTGATTTCTCAGAAATCTTCTGCGCGGCGCTCATGGCTTCTTCCATCAGCTTTTTCGCTGGTACAACGCGCGACACAAGACCGGAACGTTCGGCTTCTTCAGCATCCATAAAGCGGCCCGTCAGATGCATATCCATAGATTTGGATTTGCCAACATAACGCGACAAACGCTGGGTGCCGCCAATACCGGCAACAACACCAAGATTGATTTCCGGTTGCCCAAATTTCGCAGTGTCGGAAGCGATAATGAAGTCACACATCATCGCAAGTTCACAACCGCCGCCCAGCGCATAACCAGATACCGCCGCAATAATAGGCTTACGTGATTTCACCAATTGATCGGTTTCAGGACCAAACAAATCGCTCATGTAAACATCAACGAAAGACTTTTCTGACATCTCTTTGATGTCGGCCCCAGCGGCAAATGCCTTTTCCGAACCCGTGATAATGACACAGCGCACTTTGTCATTATTTTCAGCCGATTTTACGGCCTCTGCCAGCTCAGACAGCAGAGTGCTGTTAAGGGCGTTCAACGCATCAGGTCTGTTCAACCGGATCGTTTTGACGTGGTCTTCAATCTCGACGATCAGCGTCTCATAGGCCATTTAGGATACCATCTGTTACCTCAGTTTGGGCCGAGCCTTACCAAACCCCGCGCGCGGATCAAGCTATCTTTGGCATTGCGCACAAAAGAAAGATGAGCGTCCAGCCTGTGTGATTCGCTCTATTTCACCATCGCAACCCGGTGTCTGACAGGGTTCGTTTTCACGCCCATAAACCTTAAAAGAGTGTTGAAAATAACCAAGTTCACCGTCCGCTTGACGATAGTCTTTCAGAGAGGATCCACCAGCCTCAATAGCCTCCCGCAACACCGTCCTGATGGCAGGTACGAGTCTCCCAATTTCCGCAGCGTCAATTGCGCCCACAGGTCGTCTTGGCGAGATCCCAACGCGATTGAGCACCTCACAAACATAAATATTACCGAGTCCCGCAACAATCTTCTGATCTAGCAACGCCGATTTGACCGGCGTTTTGCGACCAGCGAAGCGATCCTTCAACAGGGTTTCGTGAAAATCATTGCCTAGGGGTTCTGGCCCAAGGCCGGCAAGCATCTTGTGTTCACTCACCTGATCCGTGGGAGCCAAATCCATAGCCCCAAAACGCCGGGCATCGTTGAACGTGACCCGAGCGCCATTTTCCATATGTAAAACAACGTGGTCGTGTTTCTGCTCTGGCATGTGATCGTGGTAGAACCCCGCGATCGAAACGCCGGAAACCTGCATTCGTCCCGACATCCCAAGATGAATGATCAAGGTTTCATTCGTATCAAGATCCACCAGAATATATTTTGAACGCCTGCGCAATGCATTCACCTGCGCACCCGTCAACCGCGCGGCCATATTTTCAGGAAACGGCCAACGCAGCCCCGCACGGCGCACTTCGGCTTGCGCGATCTTCTGCCCTTCCATCGCAGGCAAAAGGCCACGGCGAACAGTTTCAACTTCGGGCAATTCAGGCATCTGATATGCGTCCTTCTGCGTACTCAATCAACGAATCATACCCTTCCATCAACGGTGCGATCCGGATCACCTTACTGCCAGTAAATCGCAGCTTCAGATATCCATTCAAATCAAACGCAGGCTGAACAGCAGTAAGTTGCTCCCAATTGGCCGATCGCTCTCTGAAATACCAGTTCAAAGCGCGAACTTCCTGATCGTTATATCGAACGGTCAGCGCCGCCGCACTGATAGTCGCATGACCAAACATCGCCAGCACAATCCAGAACAGCCAAGCTATTCTAATGTCAATTTTCGTGCTGAAAAGGAACCACAAAAACAACGCTGAAAACGAACAACCGACGATAATGAAAAACCATCGCGGCCCAACTTTGATACGTAGAAAAATCCAACCATCCTCAGAAGCCGTCACCACTTTTCTTCCAGTCCTCATACAAACCGCAATGAAGTTCCCAAGCGCCACAATGAAAAACAGAAGCAGAATAGTCACTATTGCCTGAACTGTGATCGGGTGTGCCAGATGTGCCTCACGAATAAGAGGCCCCCGGAACATCTGCCGGAACACAGGATTCATGGATGCCACGACGGCAATCGCGACAATTAGCAATGCTGAGGCTTTTTTCAGTGTCAAAATGTCCTCCTTCACTCCACGCCATTGTATGCGCGGTTCGGGCCTTATATGAGGGTGTGAACAGAAGGACGGCAAGCCCATGACCAAGAATACCACACATTTCGGATTTCAAACCGTTGACGAAACCGAAAAAGCCGGGATGGTACATGGGGTGTTTAGCAATGTGGCGTCAAAATACGACGTTATGAACGATGCTATGTCGATGGGCATTCACCGGGTCTGGAAAGATGCGATGATGGATTGGCTTGCTCCGCGCCCGGGGCAGCGGTTGCTCGATGTTGCTGGAGGGACCGGCGATGTTTCATTTCGCTTTCTCAATCGTGCTGGCCGTGGGCATGCGACAGTCTGCGATATGACTGAAAACATGCTGATTGAAGGCAGTCGCCGTGCCGAAGCGGGAGCGATGGCTGACAGTCTCGATTGGGTTGTCGGTGATGCGATGGCGCTGCCGTTTGAGAGCAACAGCTTTGACGTTTACACAATTTCCTTCGGCATTAGAAACGTCACGCGCATCCCTGATGCGTTGCGCGAAGCTTACCGTGTGTTACGCCCGGGTGGCCGCCTAATGGTTCTAGAATTCAGCCAGATCCCCAATGATCTGATGCAGAAAGCTTATGATCTCTATTCATTCAATGTGATCCCAAAGATGGGTCAGATGATTGCAGGTGATGCCGACAGCTATCAATATCTCGTTGAATCTATACGCAAATTCCCCAAACAAGAGGTCTTCGTCGATATGATCCGCGACGCAGGGTTTGACCAAGTCAAATACCGGAACCTGTCGATGGGCATTGCGGCACTACATTCAGGTTGGAAGATTTAAATGCGCGGTCCACATAATATTTGGCGCCTAATCCGTACCGGCGCGACCTTAGAACGCACTGGTGCGATGTCTGTAATTCTGGATGCAGTGGACGCCCCCACCCCTCTGCGCATTGTGGCACGCACATTTGCCTGGCCCGTGCGATGGTTGGGCTTGAAGGGCGATCCCCAGATGCCTCCGGTGACCCGTGCGCTTACAGCGCTTGGCCCCGCATACATCAAATTCGGCCAAGTTCTTTCGACCCGCCCCGATGTGGTTGGCGATAAACTGGCAACGCAAATGCGGGTTCTACAGGACCGGCTCCCACCATTCTCATCCGACATTGCACGTCAGTGCGTTGAGGACGAGCTGGGGCATCCCGTGGATGAGATTTTCTCTGAATTCAGCGGCCCCGTTGCTGCGGCCTCTATTGCGCAAGTGCACAAAGCCCGATTACGCGACACTGGAGATGAGGTTGCTGTCAAAGTGCTGCGGCCGAATGTTGAGCGCGCCTTTCGCAAGGATATCGACGCGTTTTATTTCGCCGCCTCCATGATTGAAATGCTTTCTCCGGCCTCTCGTCGCTTGCACCCTCAGGATGTGATCGCGCATTTTGAGGGCATCGTTTTGGGTGAGCTGGATCTTCGATTGGAAAGTGCGTCAGCATCCGAATTTGAAGCAAATACCCTAAATGATACCGGCTTTCAGGTACCAAGCATCCGCTGGGAATTCTCGGGTCGCCGCGTAATGACATTGGATTGGGCAGAAGGCGCAAGCTTGGGCGATAATGACGCATTGGATGCGGCTGGGCACAGTCGCCCAGCCCTTGCAAACCGGGTGTTGGAACTATTTTTGTCCCACGCATTGCGTGATGGATTCTTTCATGCAGACATGCACCAAGGCAACCTGAAAGTCGCGGCAAATGGTGATATCATAGCGTATGATTTTGGGATCATGGGGCAGATTGATGAATACACTCGCCGGGTCTATGCCGAAATCCTTTATGGTTTCATTAAGCGCGATTACAAACGTGTAGCTGAGGTCCATTTTGAGGCAGGTTATGTACCGGCTGACCGGGATATAGATGAATTTTCCCGTGCACTACGTGCCGTGGGCGAGCCAATTTTTGGCATCGATGCCAGCAGAATTTCGATGGGGTCGCTTCTGAGTTATCTATTTGAAGTCACTGAACGTTTTGGCATGGAAACTCGAACGGAATTGATCCTACTGCAACGTACCATGGTTGTTGTTGAAGGTGTTGCACGGTCTCTTGATCCGAAGATGAACATCTGGGAGGTCGCCCATCCTGTCGTGGAAAGCTATATCAAAGACAGTATCGGGCCTCGCGCTGTATTTGAAGATCTTATCCGCACAGTAAAGGTTTTGGGCCGTTTTGGGCCGCGTTTACCACAAATCGCTGAGGCCGCTTTGATGCAATATAATCAGACACCTACACCTACTCCCAAACGCATGGTTTGGCGCTGGGTTGTTCTGACTTGTGGCGGAGTTTGCCTTGTTGCCTTGGGGTACGGGTTGGGGGTTTATCCAGGCTGACGAATGGCCGAAACTGCATCAATACTAACCATCGATCCCCCCTTCAGAACGGCAACTGACTGACCATTCACGCCGCGCACCTCAACCACTTCGGCATAAACTTCGGCTGGTGTCTCGATCAAAGATTGACCATTTTTAAAACTTTCGACCGAGAAACTATAGAGACCGTTTGGTAAAGGTGTTCCATCTGTCGCCACACCGGCCCAATCAAAACTGTCAGTCGATTTCAAAATCTCTTCGCGCTGCACGACATTCCCGTTTGAATCACGCACAACCAGTTCGACTTTATCCGCCCCGACTGCGGGGTTGGGCGAGATCTCAATCGGAGTCCCGTCAAACTGAACAGGGGCTGCCGCGCGTGCTTCCATGCCAATCCAGCTCGCCATTTGCGATAAACCCATTGAACCGAATTGCGTACCCAACACCTTCAGCAAATCATTGGTTTGCACTTGCTGCTCAACGCTGGAAAAAGTAGCCAGCTGCACTGCGTAGTCTTGAGATTCAATTGGGTTCAACGGATCTTGGTTTTGGATTTGTGCGGTTAGCATCTTCAGAAATGTATCAAAATCAGAACTGATCGCAGTACTGCTTTGCGCAGCACTCGTCTGTGCAGTCGTTCCAGTGTTGACGGTTGCTTGTGTCACTTCCATTGTGGTGTCCTCTCATATTCTTAAATCAAGGCCGGAACTTCCGGCAGCTTCGAGGTTAATTCGAATAGGTTCTCGGGCACCCTCCACAGAGGAAATAGTGCCATCAGAAGAAGGGCTGCTTTCATTCGCGACCTCCTGAGGCAGGTCCTCACCCGTTTGTTGGCTATCGGACCCCGTAAATTCCAAGTTCACCTCAGAATAACCGATGTCTTGGAAATCTTGGAGCAATGCATCAATATGTCTGCGCATCAGAGCCAGTGTTTCACTGCGTTCAGTGGCCACAGTCACTGTCAGCGTTCCATCTTGGACCGCAAAGTTCATCCTGACTCGTCCCAGTTCTTCGGGGGACAGTGTTAACTCAATGGGGCCATCGCCATGTCGCGCAGCAACTTCCATCAACTGCCTAGAAACATGTGCGAATCTGGCAGGGTCACCCGGAGGGAGAGCAGAGATAGGCGGGGGAATTTCCACACCTCGAGACATGATCGTAAGGTCTTGGCCTCCCGAAAATGGCAAGGGTTCTGACATCTGACTGTCCAAAACGAGCCCAGATGCATGGATGGCACTTGTTGGTTGAAATTGCGCAGCAACTTGAGGATCGGATCGGCTGGCCTGACGGAGCCAATTTTCAGCAACCGAGTGACCGGCATCTTGGTTTCTCGCTCGTGTGGGGGCAATCTGCTTTGCATCAGCAGCGATCTCGGGTTCGCGTCTCGTCAATTGGGGGGAGGAAGGCGGTTCGACGGCAGGTGCCGATATCAGACGCCCCATGTTTGCACCTGATCTTACTATCGCCGTGACCTGCGCATCAGGTTGATGCTGGCCCGATTTTTTGTCAACTTCCACACCCGTCGCTTTCTGAACGAGAGGCCGAAATTCGGATGGGGTCACTGAAGCCTGCTTGCCCAAATCGGGTGATCCATCCAGTTTTTCAGACCAAACGGTTGACCGGGTCGCAGGCAGTGTCTGTCGCGCGGCCAACATTTCCGAATTCTCGCCAGTTCCGAAGTTTTGATCTAGCTTAAATGAAGTAATGTCGGTTGGTTTCACATTTGTCAGCGCAACCTTCGCTGTCTCATCTACCGCCCTAGGAGTTATCGCGCTTGGCTTATCAAGCATTTCAAACAGTTGGCTTTCTGCACCCTCTTGCGGTTCGGGTAAAGTGGCAACCTCAGCAGTGAAGCGGGATGATGGTTGCGTATTGGGTGCCGGCGGGTTTGTGTTGTTTGCGGTTTGTGCGTCCTGTGGCGAGACTAAGTTTCGCGTATCAATCATTTCTGCTGCGGGTTCCGGCTTTTGCGGCGGAACCGACGGTATATTTTGAGGGGGCCGCATGTCACGTGAGGCAACTTCGGAAAGCGTCCCGTGTGGTTGTTCGGCTGTAGAATTGGTTAGAGGAAGCTCACGCTCTACTGGGAACTCGGGAGAGTTCCTTCGAGGCAAGCCCTGCATTTCATCTATCGGTGCATCTGAGGTATGGGACAGCGACTGGATTCCTTTCGGTCCTAACAAGGCCCGTCCATCGAAACCATCAAAAGTGGGCGTTGCTATGTCTGCTTGCCCATCCTCTACAGGCTTCAAGTCAGGTGATGTTGTATGCACATCCCCGCCACCTGTAACTTCAGGGCTCAAATCTGTTTTTCCATCAAGGAACTGCACGTTAAATGCCACTTGTTTTACCGGAACATGAACCGTCGTTTCCACAGCCTCAATCGGGACCGCGACGAGATTCTCAAAGCTTTGATCAGCAACGACAACCTCGGTAGTTGCGCCTTCAGCCACAACCCGTGCACGCACATCCGAGGGGCGCACCTGAGGCTTTGGTTGAAAAAACATGTCTATTGTAACTGCGTTCTGCATGGATCACCCGGATTGCTTCCGTCGCAGCTTTATCACCCAAAGGCAGTTACCAGTTTCTTTACCAAAACCAATTAAAAACAAAAATATAGGATCAATTGGAAAGAACTTCTGATGACTGAGATCACATCAACCGGATTCTCCGGGCTACAAAATCAACGGCCTACTACGGATGTAAAAACACCAGAGGAACAACGTCTCTGGGAGGTGGCGCAAAAACTTGAGGCCAGTTTTCTATCGGAGATGCTAAAAAGCGCAGGCCTTGGCAAGTCACGTGAAAGTTTTGGCGGTGGCATTGGCGAAGATCAATTCGGTTCCTTCCTGCGCGACGCGCAAGCCGGCGAGATGGTTAAGCGCGGCGGTATAGGCCTTGCGCAAAGCCTATTTGAATCATTGAAGGAGCGACAGAATGTCGACTAACCCTACTGCATCCCTGAAAAACATTCGTACTGCACTGCTGTCAGGCGATTTCAGCGCCCTCCCTGACTTGACGGCAGAGATTGAAATACTTGCGGGACGAATTGCACAAACCAGACCTGACATGACTTTATTGCATGAAGTCAAAGTTTTAGCCCAGTGCAATTTACCGCTTTTGGAAGCAGCACGTAAAGGTTTTGCCGATGCGAATGAGAGGCGTCGACAGATTATGGATGTCGCAAATGGGTTGAAAACTTACAATCAGTCAGGGCAGTTTCGTGCCACTTCCCGCCCAGAATTTCTCGAACGGAAATCCTGACTTTCACTCATGTGAATCAGGCTTCAGTTGTGGAATGTCTCACCCCTGAAACCTCAAAAGAGAGTTCATCAAAGCGCCCCGGCACCTTCATCTTTCAACCACGTTTTTAGTTTCTCCGCCCCCTTTGAAAGAGCGCCACCACCAGGGGTTAGGAAAAAATATCTTTGCACACCCGATACAGCTGGAAAATTAGTGCAATATTGCAATCCTAGAGCCGCAACCAGCTTATCACTGCCCGGCGCGCGGGCGAGAGCAAAGCCGAGCCCCTGAGCTGCGAGCGACAGTGAAAACGGTGTTGAATCGACCATCCGAAAATCCATCGAACGCAAATCTGTTTCCGGGAATGATGTTAGTATCTGATGCCAGCCAGAACGATGCGCAGCGACCTCAAACAAACAAAACTGCGACAGGTCATCTGCATCTTTCACCTTTGCCGCCAATTCCGGTGTTCCAACCACCTGTAAGCTTTCGCGTAAAAACGGCTCTGCTGAATCGGCAAAATCAGTGACCGAGCCAAATGCAATCTGTAGATCAGGTTCCCGCCCAGGAAGGATCGTTCTGAAATCCGCCTGGGTTTCACCCGTTATGACATTGACGCGCAACTTAGGATTCGCGGCCTCGAATGCCGCAAGATGCGCGGGTAGCCAGCTCATGGCGAGAAGAGTAACCGCCTGCAAGGTAATCGTCGTCTGGCTTTTGCCGCCAAATAGGGCCGCTGCAGTTGTTTCAACAGATGCGAGGGATTGATGCACCACGGGTAGAAAGGCGGCCCCAGCGGGCGTCAATCGTACCTTCTGTGGAGCGCGCTGAAATAACTTGCGCCCAAGGTGATCTTCCAAGGCCCTGACTTGCTGGCTGACAGCAGGCGCGCTCATATTCAGCTTTTCCGCCGCCCGCGCAAAGCTTTCTTCACGTGCGGCCGCTTCAAAAACACGTAACCAATTCAGAGAGGGGATCCGGGAATGAGACATAGCACAGGATAAGCTCAACTTAAGCTAAGTCACAAGAAGTATTTCTGGCAATAACGCCTTCTCTTGCTTCTGATAGCCTGGAAACGCAGCAATAACTCCGGGGCCGATAATGCCAACCAGCCTGACCACAGAACAGAAAACAAGCTACGAAACCAATGGGTATCTTTGCAATATTCCGGTCTTTGATAACGAGACTGTCGCACAGCTGCGCAATGAGATTGAGACGCTTGAAGCAACCCATGCTTCAGGTGCCAATGACCAAGATCTAAATCAGTATTTTCGGGTGAACGGCCATATCGTTATCCCCCTTCTGGCGGAACTGGCCCGCACCCCTGCTATTTTGGATGCCGTCGAAAGTGTGTTGGGGGAGAACCTTTTGGCTTGGTCCGTTGAACTTTTCATCAAGGAAGCCGGGACAGAAAAAACCGTGTCCTGGCATCAGGATATCACCTACTGGGGCATGGGAGAGACCAATGACGAGGTCACGGCCTGGGTCGCACTAAGTGATGTTTCTGAACAGGCCGGTTGCATGCGTTTTATCCCCCGCAGTCACAAAAACGGTATCGTCAGTCACGAAGATACTCAGGACGAGAACAATTTGTTATCACGCGGACAACAGATCGCAGGCATTCGCGAAGAAGATGCACGTACTGGCCCGCTGAAACCTGGCGAGATGTCGATCCATCATGGGCGGTGTTTTCATGCCTCTGGCCCCAACAGATCTGATGACCGCCGCATTGGCCTAGCGATCCGTTATGTGACGCCCGACGTGCGCGACGGCCTGCCCGGCCGAGACTATGCAATGCTTGTCCGCGGCGCGGATACCACCCGCGGCTGGGTTAATATTGCCGGGCCACGTGATCTATTTCACGCCACCGACTTGTCGCTTTATGACAAGATCATTCAAGATCAGCAGGCAACACTGACAGCAGGCGCAGAACATGAGATCGCACTTTATGCAGGGAAGGAAGCCAGCGCATGACGCAAGCAGACCAAGATTACAAAGTGTCTTTCATCCAGATGAAAGATGGTACCAAGGAAGAATATCAGAAACTGGCGGAACTTGAGCATCCGTATCATGCCCTGACGGCCGATCGGGTGATGGATGAAATGCGCCGCCAAGGGGAGGTTTCTCTTGAGGGGTATCAGATCAATCGTCTGCAACATGGATTGCAGTCTGCGACACGTGCTGAAGCGGATGGAGTAGATATAGACTGGGTCGTTGCAGCACTGCTCCATGATATCGGTGATGGGCTTGCCCCACAGAATCATGACCGCTTTTCCGCCGAAGTAATCCGCCCGTTTGTGCGCTGGGAAGTATCTTGGTGCATCGAACACCATGGCATTTTTCAAATGCTATATTACGCACGCCATTATAATTGGGATGAGAACGCACGTGATGAGTTCAAAGATCACCCTTGCTTTAACACCTGTGCTACCTTCTGCGAGCGTTGGGATCAGAGCGCCTTTGATCCGGACTACCCAATGAAGACACTCGAATATTTTGAGCCCATGGTGCGGGAGGTTTTTGCTCGTAAAGCCTATGATCCTAACGTCATTCAGGAAGGCGTTTCAATCGGGCTGACTTTCTGAACTGGCGTATCTAAAGCTCTCTGAAGACCGATTTTAGATTTATGTTTAAAGACCCGGCATCGCGCCCGGGTCTTTTTTGTTTCACCTAGTGATAAAGGGAAATGAGCCGTTCATATTCCACTGAAATAGTCACGTTTAAATAAAATTCTCAGCAAGTTCCGACTGTTCAATTGCCCCACTTAGGAATGTCTTAGCACTTCCAGCGCAATTTGCTCCTACCCCAGAAGGGGCGATCTGTGGCGCTGCCCAGATCAGGTCAAAATGGCAGAATGCCCTCACATGGGGCGGATTACATAGTTCGGTGCAAAAGCACCGATTGCAGTAAGGAACAGCATTATGTCAAGTATTCTGACAAACACCAGCGCTATGGTTGCGCTGCAAACCCTCAATACCATCAACGACAGCTTGAATAAAACGCAATCGGAAATCTCTACCGGTAAGTCAATTGAATCCGCGAAAGATAACGCCGCAATCTGGGCGATTTCTAAAACGATGGAGTCAGACGTGGCAGGTTTTAACGCAATTTCCGATAGTCTCGCCCTTGGCGAAAGTACAATTACTGTTGCAAGCGCAGCATCCGAAACCGTGACTGACCTTCTGACTCAGATCAAAGGCAAGGTGGTTGCGGCGCAAGAACAAAACGTTGACCGAGCCAAGATTCAGACAGATATCGAAGCACTGACTGGTCAAGTGACCTCTATCGTTGAGGCCGCGCAATTTAACGGCCTGAACCTTCTAAAGGGCACCGAAGACGTAAACATTTTGTCATCTCTAGATCGTCAGAGCAACGGCGTCGTGAACGCAAGTAACATTACGGTCAATCGGCAAGATTTGAGCACCTCTGCAGGCGTCAACGGCGTTGGTTCTGGTGGGACAGACCTGTCGGGCCAGATCCTTGATGCGGCCAGTGGTAGCGCTTATGCGGGCGGTACACTCTCCGCCACAGGTAGCAGTGCCATAATCGAGTTTGCAGGCGATTGGGACACCGCCGATTCCACTTCACTTACGATTGGCGGGCAAACAGTTAGCTATACAGCGACCGCCGATGATGAAACCCCCACCAACGCGCGGGATGCTTTGCTCTCTAGCCTCCAAGCACTGGATCTCTCTGACATTACATTTACTGCGACCAGTACGGATCAAATTACTGCGACATCGACCCGATCCTTCGACGATCTCGCAATTTCGATGGATGACAGTGGCGTCTCTGGTGGTGCAGGCAACTCCTACATTGAAACAATCAATGGCACTGCAACAGGGAATACTACCACTGAAAGCGGCACCATTGATCAGCGCGCCGAGGAAGTATTTTTCAGCACGGCGGCAGCCCCAGCTGAAGGAAATAGCTATCAGGCATCGGTTGGCGGTGCCGCATACTTTTACACCGCAGGCAAAGGAGAAAGCTTTGAAGACGTTGCGCGTGGCCTGAAAACAGCAATCGATAGCGCGGGTATCGAAGGGATCAACACACAAATTGAAGTCGATGCATCAACCGGGCAAGCCAGTCTAAAAATCGACAATAGCGGCGCGGATAAAGCACTCGCGACAGCTGCGATGGATGGCGGCACTGCTTCTGGTGGTTTATTCGGCCTCGATAGCATCAATGTCACAACCAACGACTCTGCAAACTCTGCACTCGCTAACATCGAGACGCTGATCAACACATCAATCGATTCCGCTGCGGCTCTTGGTTCTGCACAGGGACGGATTGAAACCCAATCTAGCTTTATCGGCAAACTCTCCGACTCTCTAAAAGCAGGGATCGGAACCATGGTGGATGCAAACATGGAAGAGGCTTCCACACGCCTACAAGCCTTGCAAGTACAACAGCAACTTGGCGTGCAATCCTTGTCGATTGCCAACCAAGCACCACAGTCGATCCTATCACTGTTCCGTTAAACGGCAGTAATTCAGCGGGGCCCCTTCACGGGCCCTGCCACTAACTTTCACGGTAAAATCCGTGAATTGAATATTGCTGTCATTGGAAGGAAATGACGTGAACGCATATCACATGGCCAAAACGGCCTACTCCGGCTCAAACGCCTCAACCATTCGCACGCCCAGTGCGAATGAATATGAGGCATTCGCAGATGTAACACGCAAACTAATGTTTGCGGCCGCGCGAACCCCCTCAAACATCCCCGAAATTGCGCATGCTATACATGACAATCGGCAACTCTGGTCGCGCCTTGCCTCAGCGGTTGTAAGTGAAGATAACGCACTTTCTGCAGACCTACGTGCCCGCATTTTCAGCCTTGCAGAATTTACAACACAGCATAGCAGTAAAATATTACGCGGTGATGCCGAGCTCACAGCACTTATAGGAATAAATACTGCAATTATGCGCGGTTTACGTGCACAGGATAATATAAGATGAGCGGCCTTGTTCTAAAACTTGCCCCACGAGAGCGCGTGCTCATCAATGGTGCTGTAATCGAAAATGGTGACCGCAGAAGCCGCTTATCCATCATCACTCCGAACGCAAATATTCTAAGATTGCGTGACGCTATCCATCCCGAAGATGTAAAAACTCCAGCTCGCCGAGTCTGTTATATCGCCCAATTGATTTTGTCTGGCGATGCCGACAAAAATGAAGCAAAAATGCAGCTGATCCGTGGGATAGAACAGCTGAGCCAAGTCTTCACCGACGACGATAGCAGACGACAAATGGCAATTGCCACAGAAGCCGTTGTTTCAGATCAATTCTATCAAGCTCTGAAAGCTTTACGGACCTTATTACCGCGAGAAGAGCGTCTTCTCACTAGCGTGGCAAATCCGTGATCATGACTTTTCAACCCATGATCCCGTTCTCAGGCTATTCTGGCTGGGCATTCCTTTCAAGGACTTTGGAACAACAGCAAGAGACCTTTGAAAAAGGGTCTCTTGTGTCACGGCAAGTTAAAAACTTTACAGAAAGAATTGAAAGCGTTCTCACCGCAGAGCAGTTGGTGAACGATCGCCAGCTTCTAGAGGTCGCACTTGGTGCCTTTGGCCTAGAAGAAGATATCAACAGCAAAGCATTTATCCAACAAGTGTTAGAAAGTAACACGCTGGAACCAAGCAGCCTCGCAAATCGGTTTTCTGACAAACGTTATCTTGAGTTCACAAAGGCTTTTGGATTTGGTGATTTTGATATTCCACGTACCCAGTTATCAGATTTCGCCGGTGAAATCACCTCTGGCTTTCTAGAAAAGGAATTCGAGATTGCGGTGGGAAATCAAGATGCAAACATGCGACTGGCACTGGGGGCGGCGCGAGACCTCGAAGCCCTTTCGGAGCGTAGCATATCTGACACCGCGAAATGGTTTTCAATGATGGGAAATGCGCCGTTGCGGCAGGTATTTGACACCGCATTCGGGATGCCCGCCAGCTTTGCCGCCCTAGATTTAGATAAGCAGCTAGATACTTTCCAAGATCGAGCACAACGTGAATATGGAGCAGCTACAATTGAGCAGTTTAACGATCCAGAATTACGAGAGACGCTGATACGCAATTTCCTGATACGTTCAGAAGCGCAAAGCTTCAACGCGAAATCAACTGCAAATCAGACCGCCTTAACGCTCCTGCAATCTTCCACACCCAGTCGTTTCCGATGATGTAAACCTCCAACTAGGCTATCCTATGTCATCCCCGGAGAAAGAGCCGCTGTTAGACGTTCAAAGCTCGCCGTAGAATCTTGGGGTTCATCCTCAGATAAAAACTGATCAAGTGCTGGCCACACTTTAATAGATGCATCAACCACAGGGTCAGATCCCGCTGCATACAACCCGGCCTGAATCATCATTTCGGCCCGACCATAAGCCCCCAGCAAACGGCGCGTATGAGTGATTTTTTCATTTTCTTCAACACTAGCTGCTTCAGGCAAACTTCGAGAAACAGAACGCAACAGATCAACGGCCGGAAAACGACCGCGTTCAGCGATCTGGCGATCCAGCACGACGTGCCCGTCTAGCACGCCGCGCAAAATATCGGCAACGGGTTCGTCCATATCGGAACCCGCAACGAGAACGGTAAAAATTGCAGTGATATCACCGCTGTCGCCCTCACCCGGTCCAGCACGCTCACACAGCGACATAATCATGTGAGATGTCGAAGGTGGGAATCCGCGAAGCGACGCCTGTTCTCCCGATGCCAGAGCAACTTCCCGATGCGCTTCTGCGAACCGGGTAACAGAATCCGCAAGCAGTAACACATGCAGCCCCTGATCTCTGAAATGCTCTGCCACCGACATAGCTGTCAGCGCACAGCGCCGGCGCACAAGGGGAGATTGATCTGACGTCGCCGCAACTAAAACAGATCGCGTCATACCCTCAGGCCCAAGTACGTTTTTGACAAATTCACGTACCTCTCTCCCACGTTCCCCAATTAAGGCAATAACAACAACATCAGCTTGCACGCCTTTCGCGAACTTTGACAGCAAAGTTGACTTCCCAACACCTGAACCGGAAAAGAGACCCAGTCTTTGCCCCCGAACCAAAGGTAAAAGTGTATTAAAAACGGAAATTCCTGTTTCAAGGCGCCCACCAAGAGCTCGGCGTTTTGTTGCATTGGGCGCGGCGTTTCGCAGAGGCATCTCCTGCGGTCCACGCATAAGAAATGAACCGTCTATGGCTTGTCCGAAAGGGTCAATCACATGACCGATCCAACTATTGTCGGGTGCCATCGTATCGCGGCCAAGCAGCATAACTTCATCACCGATAGCCACCCCCTCCAAGTTTTGATCAGGCATAATTGTAACGATTGACTGATTCATTTGTAAAATTTCGCCGGTAACGCGCTTACCGGGAACTGACCCGATCACGACTAGGTTTCCCAATCCCGCAACCCGTGAAAGCCCGCTAACCGCCACGGTATTTCCGTGAACTTCCACAACTCTTCCAATGGGTTGCGACGGTGATAAAGCTGAAAACTCTGCCAACAATCCCTTCATATCCACAAAGGGCGTTTTCGATTCATTTAATCTCCCAGCCATGCCAAGCCTTTCTACTCACTCATTTGTTCTGAAACTATTTCTAAAGGAATCAAGGTTAAGGCTTAGTTGAAACCGCTCGAGGGAGAAGCCCCGATGCTAAATAAGATAGAAATCTTCAACATGGCTCAGGCCATGGCAGAACACGCCGCGACCCGCCAGACAGCGGTTGCGCAGAATATCGCGAATGCCGACACGCCCGGATATCGAGCCCGTGATGTCACTTCATTCGCCGATACCTACCAAACACAAACGAATGATGGGTTTCGAGCAACGCGCAGCGGGCACATCTTGCCCGGCGAAGGCCCCGGCTCTGCTCAGATACGGATCAATCCAACGCCCGGCACCGAAAGCCCGAACGGAAACACCGTATCGCTGGAACACGAAATGTTAAATGCCGCTGACGTGAAGCGCCAACATGATATGGCGCTGACGGTTTACAGCACATCTCTCAATATCTTACGCACAACGCTTGGCCGATAGGAGGCAATACAATGAGTGATTTTTCAAACACGCTTGCCCTTTCCGCCAGTGGAATGAAGGCTCAATCCATGCGCCTGCGTCATGTGTCAGAAAATATTGCGAACGCAGACACCCCCGGGTTTCACAGGAAAACGGTAAACTTCGAAGAGGTTATCACACAGGGGCAAGGTACCGGGCAGGTGCAAACTGGTCCAGTGCAACTGGATCAGAGCGAATTGGAACAAGTTTTCGATCCATCACATCCACTCGCCGATGAAAACGGCCACTACGATGGATCGAATGTCGATCTAGTGATCGAAATTGCGGACGCGCGCGAAGCGCAACGCAGTTATGAGGCGAACCTTAAAATGTTTGATCAGGCACGGCAAATGTCCTCAAGCCTGCTTCAACTTCTGCGCCGATAAAGGAGACCAGAATGGATATCCGTTCAACAATCGCAGCACAGCAGTATGCTGCGGCCCGCCCCGCCACCGCTCCTAAAACAGGAGAGGTCGGAGGGGAAGTCGGCTTTGCCAAGGCGGCCAGTGAATTCGCCCAGACCCTACAGCAAGGCGAGAATACAGCAAAAGCCGCGATGATTGGTGGGGCCAATTCTCATGCACTTGTACAGGCCTTAGCGCAAACCGAACTGGCGGTAGAAGCAGCGGTCACTGTGCGCGACAAAGTCGTTGCAGCCTATCAAGAAATCCTGCGGATGCCTGTCTAGGGACGGTAAAATGACAGAACCAATGTTCTTCGATACTTTACGGCAGGGCCTTTGGGTGGCGGTAACCATTTCAACGCCAATCCTAACGGTCGCATTGCTAACCGGCGTTGTTGTCGGCCTATTTCAGGCCCTGACATCGGTTCAGGAAATGACCTTGACCTTCGTTCCCAAACTTCTGGCAATTGTTCTTGTCTTCTGGTTCTCGATGAATTTCATGTCTCGCGCACTGACAAGTTTTTCCAAGTTCAAATTATCCCAATGATCGCTGGAGGTTAAGATGGATAACGCTGGATATACCACGCTGACCCGCCAATCCGGTCTGATGCGAGAAATGCAAACAGTTGCAAACAACCTCGCAAATATGTCGACCAATGGTTATCGCCGGGAAGGATTGATTTTTGCAGAACATGTAAAGCGACTGGAGGGCGAAAACGGCAACCTTTCAATGGCAACAGCGAATGTACGCAATACGTCCCTGATGCAAGGGGCGCTGACACAGACCGCCGGAACATTCGACTTCGCCATCGAAGGACCCGGTTTCTTTCTGATCGAAACCCCTGCGGGCGAGCGCCTGACCCGAGCGGGAAGCTTTACGCCCAGCCCCGAAGGTGAACTTGTAACCCCTGAGGGACACCGGTTGTTGGACAATGGCGGTTCTCCCATTTTTGTACCACCGGATGCTCTGGGCATCAGTCTTGCCGCTGATGGCACCTTGTCAGCAGGCGAAGCGCCTTTGGCACAAATCGGGCTGTATTTACCTGCAGACCCAAACCAGATGCGCCGAGAAAATGGCGTGCGCTTTGCTTCTGACGCGGGGTTTGATCCGGTGGAAGGTAGCGCCATTTTGCAAGGCTTTATCGAAAGTTCGAATGTTGATCCCGTCGCGGAGATCACCCGCATGATCGAAGTGCAGCGCGCTTACGAGTTAGGTCAAGGCTTCATGGACAAAGAAGACGAGCGGATCCGCAGTGTTATGCGCACGCTTGGCTCATCATAAGGAGGGACTGTTATGCGTGCGTTAAAAATTGCGGCAACCGGAATGAGCGCTCAGCAAATGCGAGTAGAGACGATTTCCAATAATCTCGCGAATATGAATACCACGGGTTATAATGCGCGGCGGGCTGAATTTGCAGATCTCCATTATCAACAGATGACCCGCGCTGGCACGATCAATGCTGCCGACGGAACTGTGGTTCCGACGGGCGTGCAACTTGGCCTTGGTGTTCGGCCGACTTCGGTTTCTGTCCAATTGGCGCAGGGGTCACTTTCTGCCACGGGCGGCGATTTAGATATCGCGATTGAAGGCAATGGATATTTTGAGGTCACATTACCCAACGGGGCAGCAGGATACACCCGCGATGGTGGCCTAAAACGTTCTGGCGAAGGCCAAATCGTTACCTCCGATGGGTATCCCGTTGTGCCGGATATCACCATCCCAAATGATGCCCGCAGCATTTCAATCAATGCAGGGGGCGAGGTTTATGCCTATTTCACGGGACAAGTACAGGCACAGCAAATCGGTGCGCTGACCTTGGCCAATTTCACCAACGCCAAAGGCTTAGAATCAATTGGATCAAACTTGTTTCTGGAAACATCAGCCTCTGGGCCTGCAGTGGTGGGAACACCTGGCACCGACGGACTGGGGACGCTGCGCCAAGGTTACCTAGAAGACAGTTCTGTCGATGCCGTGCGCGAGGTCACAGAACTGATCGAAGCTCAGCGTGGGTATGAACTCAATGCCAAAGTCATCACCGCAGCCGATCAGATGCTCGGCGCAACCACGCAGATCCGCTAATGAAGTCAATTGCTCTCATCCCAATTATATTTGCTATTTCAACTACTTCGGCTACATCAGATACCCTTATTGCCGCCCGCACTATACGCAGTCAGACCATTTTGAGCCCAGCCGATTTCGTCATTGCTGCGGACAACACCCTTGGCAGCTTTACCCAGATCAGCGAAGTCGACGGGCTTGAGGCACGGGTCACCCTTTATGCGGGTCGCCCTGTCCGACCCGGCGATGTTGGCCCTGCTGCAGTCATAAGACGCAACCAAGTTGTGCCCCTGATCTTTAACGCAAATGGCCTGCTAATCACTACGGAAGGCCGCGCGCTTGATCGGGCAGCACCTGGGGACTTCGTACGTATTATGAACCTGTCTTCACGCACAACCGTCAGTGGTCGCGCGCTGCCAAACGGATCCGTTCTGGTCCAGAATTAACGAGGAAATCAAATGTTACGCACTTGCCTGATACTTACTGCAATCCTGTCAGTCACCGCATGCTCTAGATTGGGAAATGTAGGCCGCGCCCCAGCGTTTATCCCACCGGAAGGAGGGGCCGAGCAAACCGCCATGATTACCCCCGGTTTGCCTATTTCTCTGACCTCCCCTCAAGAAAATGATGCTGCGTCTCTCTGGACACGTACGCGGGGGTCGCTTTTAGGTGACCGTCGCGCTTCGTTGCGAGGGGACATATTAACTGTAGTGATCGAAATTGATGACAAAGCAGAGATTTCCAACGCAACAAACAGGTCGCGCTCTGGCAACGAAAGCATGGGCATTCCGCAATTGCTGGGCATTCCTCAACGTGTTGCAGAAGGCCTGCCTACCGGTGCAACTGTTGACCCTCTCATTCAGACCAATTCTTCTAGTGCCTCCGCCGGTAGTGGCACGGTCAGTCGAAACGAAAAGCTTGAACTGCGGGTTGCCGCGACGATTGTGGACGTGTTGCCAAACGGAGTTCTGGCGCTTCAGGGATCTCAGGAAGTGCGCGTAAATTTTGAACTCCGAGAGCTACTGGTATCAGGTTATGTGCGGCCCGAAGATGTCTCACGCCAAAATGAAATCACATACGACAAGATTGCATCTGCACGTATTTCCTATGGCGGTCGCGGGCAGATTACTGATGTTCAACAACCCCGTATTGGTCAACAAATTGCAGACATTATTCTGCCGTTCTAAGGGGATCGTCCATTATGGGTAAAATCATACCAATACTTCTGGCGCTGATTGGCGTTGGTGTCGGAGTTGGGGCCGGGGTTGCCTTGCGACCACCCCCTCCTGCACCCGTTGAAATTCACCCTTGTGGCCCCGCAGATGGCGTTGCACAGGAAGGCGAACATTCAGCTAACACCATAGATGCCCCCCGCGAGCAGGGAGAAGAGGGCCCGGAAACCAGTGAGTTTGTAAAATTATCCAACCAGTTTGTTGTTTCTGTGGTGAAGGACGAAACGATTGTTGCTCTGGTTGTGATGTCACTAAGTGTCGAGGTGTTGCCCGGCAATACGGAAGAGGTTTATCGACAACAGCCCAAGCTGCGCGATGCATTCCTGCAGGTGATGTTCAATCATGCCAATATTGGTGGTTTTGATGGCGTTTTCACTGATAGCAACAAAATGACACTGCTTCGAAATGCGCTACTTGAAACCGCGCGACGCCAGCTGGGAGAACCCGTTGTTGGTGTGCTTATTCAAGATCTCATCAGACAGGATATTTAGCATCTAAAGCCGTCAGTAATTCTTCAAATCGCGCGCATATTCTTCATAGATTGTTGGGTGAAAAATGGAGTTCACATGCAATTCACGCTGCGCCTGCAGGTCAGAAACGAAGATGCGGCTGGCTGCAAAACTTTCCGCAGTTAGCGACCGCAAACCATCCGGAAAATCAGCGAGCTTGGCCTCCGTTACATTTGAGGCCATGTGAAACCCCCAGATGCCAAAAGATGGTATATTGCTTTGATAGCTAACCACATCTGGGAAAATTTCTTCTAGTGTTTTTGCAACAGTCCAATAGGAATGTGGCGCAAAAAATGGTGAGGAACTTTGGGAAACAATCGTGCCATTTTCAGCGAGGATACCAGAAACCATAGCGTAAAATTCAACGGAATATAGCTTGGATAAAGCCTCATTATGGGGATCCGGGAAGTCGATGATAATCCGATCATAGGTGTGATCGGCTTCTTTGACATAGAGGAACGCATCCTCATTATGAACATTCACAATAGGCGACAGCATGCTACCGTTGTTCAGCTTTACGATGGGTGCAAACTCCTGACCAAGGGCAGTCATCTCCGGGTCAAGATCCACGAGATCAATACGCTGCACGGAAGGGTATTTCAGAATTTCACGGATCGCCAAGCCATCTCCGCCCCCCAAAACCAAAACGGTCTCTGCCGGTTCGCCCCAAGACATGACCGGATGCACCAGTGCTTCGTGATAGCGGTATTCATCAACTTCCGCGAATTGCAGATGCCCATCAATGAACAAACGCACGTCATTGGTTTTCCAAGTGTTGGTCACGACCAGCGACTGATAGGAGGATTGGCTGCGCCAGACAACCTGATCAAAATACAGGTGATCCTGTGCAAAAGCTGTAATCCGGGACGCCAACAAAGTCAGACCAAACAACAACAAAATTGCCCCAACGGTTAGCGCAAGTATCCTACGCGGTGCAGCGAAATGCTTGCGCAGCCAGAAGACATTCAAAAGGGCAACAGTGGCGTTAATCAGGCCAATTGCAAAGGAGGCTGTGATCAGGCCAAGCGAGGGCAAAAGCAGGATTGGAAAGGCAACCGACCCAATTAGCGCACCGATATAGTCCAGCGATAAAACATCAGAAATGGATTCGCGCGTTGTGGAGCGCTCTGACAGAACGCGGGTCAGCAGCGGGATCTCTAAGCCAACGAGGAAACCAATAGACGAAATAAAGCTGAACATTCCTATGGTGTAAAGCCAAGGCGCAAATGGGAAGAGCATGAACAAGGAAATGCTGCATAACCCACCAACCAGCGCTAGGATCAGTTCGACATAAACAAACGCTTGAATAAGGTTTCCCCGAATGAAGCGGGACACATATGACCCCACCCCCATGGCAAACATGAAAAAGCCAATGGTTAGGGAGAACTGGTAAACTGAATTGCCCAGAAGATAGCTAGACACCGTTCCGATGATCAGCTCATAGACAATGCCACAAAGGGCAACAATCAGAATAGAGGCGAGAAGAACCGTCGCCTCCCGCTTTGGAAGGTCTTTATAGCTGACCGATTTTGAATGCGGCATTCACTCGCCTTAAGTATTGAATTAAGAGCAAAACGGCCCAGAGCGCTTCCGCATCTAGGCCCTATTTCTAATGCTGGCGTTAGGCTTATTTACCTGAACGCGGACCACCAGCACGTGCGCTACTAGGCGCGCGATAAGAACCGCGCGGTGTCACAGTCCGATTGTTAAAGCTGCTTGCTCCAATCCCAGCGCTACGCTGGCGACCAATCAAATTACCGATCAGCATACCTGTCAGAAAACCCGACCCGGAAAAGCGCAAACCTGACGAATTACCCGCGACATCTGTTGCGATCAGCCGATTGTTGGCTTCGTCAATTTCAACAGTAAAGAGCTTGCCCTCGCCCTCTTCCTGAATGCCGCTAGAATTGGGATCAACAAAGCCGAGGAAGCTCGCATCGTCTTGAATATTTATACCAAGTGTCTCGGCGTAAAAGCGCGGCTCAGCGTTCAGAACCTTGGTGTAATAATCGATAAATTCAGCCATTTCTTCGTCGGCAACCTGTGAAACACCGGTCCCCTCCAGATGTTCTTGATAGTTATTCAATGCGAATTCGGAACGATCCAAAACTTGGCCAAGGTCCGCAGTCTGTTCTGATTTACAGCCCAACAAGAAAACACTGGCAGCGCCAACAAGCACTAGGCCTTTAATTTGTCCAAACATATAAGTATCCTCGCGTTTAAATCAGTTGACTATTACTTACGGGTCAAAGAGCACATCCACCAGTCTTGATGCAATCCTAGGCTATAATAATCCTGAAGCTGCCCGGTTTTTTCAAACCCTTGTGCTTCCAATGCTTCACAGTTTGCGTCGGATAAATCTGATGGAATCGCCAGAGTCGCCAAACACGCATGATCTGCACGCGCTCGCATTAACGATTTCTCCATTCCGGTCAGGCCTTCGGGGCTTTCCTGCCAGACCAAACCCATCACGCAATCTGACTCGGCCTCATAGCCTACGCCTTTGATGTGGATACCTGTATTCTCAGCCAGATGCACACCACCATGACCGCCAAATTCAGGGTTGTTCAAACCATAAACGATCTTGGCTTCCCGCACCCCGTGAAACCCTGGCAAAGTCAGCTCAACCTCAGCACCAAAATCTTCGTACATCCGATGTGCATCAGCATAAAGCTGTTTGCCGAAATCATCGTAATCACTTGTTGCAATGAACAGTTTGCGAACATTTCGATCTTTCAGCTTGCCCAGAAGGTTGTTCATCATTTGACTTCCAAGCCCCTCACCCGTGTGAGATTTCGTCAAATAGGTCCAAGACAGCCAAGCGATATCTTCCACTTGTTCATCTAAGCTAAACCCGGTAACACCAAGAACTTCGTTGCGCTGCTGCAGCACAAACAGACCTTCAAGCCCATCATGAATAAAAGACTGCTCTGCTTCGCGGGCATCGTCTTCGTCGGTTTCGTCAATAATCTCAACGACCCGCGCAATATGTGTCAGCTGCATGGGTTTCAAAACAGGGTCTTTGCTGCAAAAAAGAGAGCCAAACATGGCATAGCCTCCGCCGATAAAAATTGAAGTTATGTGGGTGTATATCGATATAGTATCGGATTGGAACCGTACTTCGACTGCAAGGAAGACGGCAATCATGCCCCAAGTGAACAGGTATTTATCAGGGGATACACCCGATAAAATGGCAAAGCCTAGCAACCCATAGGATACGGCGGACAAGCCAATAAAGCGTCCATCAACCAATAGATATTGCGCCAATGTGCCCGCAACAATGCAAATCAGCACCAGAAGGCCCGTCCGCGCAGCCCCGATCTGCCATTCGGTTTTTGCACCCGCAAAGGCAATCAAGCCTAGGTTTGTCAAAAGGTGATACAAATCACCATGTCGAAGCACCCCAAAAAATGCATCAGAAAGACTGTTTAGAGCACTGGCATTTTTCAGCGGCCCAAGAGCAATCCAAGCAAGTAATCCTGCACCACAAACAAGAGGCGTAACCCGAAGCTGTCGTATATCACCCATGTCTCAGGATGCGGTTTTCAGGCAGATATCAGAAAGCCCATTGCCGCGGCTAACATGTTGAATATGCTCGTGTTTGGGGCGAAAATAATCTCGCAAAATATCAAGGCTTTTGTCTGGCATAACGCTGCCACACATAAAGATATCAATTGCGGCATAGCCATGCTCTGGCCAAGTGTGCACTGAAATATGTGATTCAGCCAAAAGAGCAAAACCCGTGAAGCCGTGATTCGGACCAAAATCATGCATGCGCATCTCAAGTACAGTTGCGTCTGCGGCTTGTGCGGCCGCGGTCAGGATTTCACCCACAGCCGACATATCGAACAACTCTTCTGCATCGTAAAAATCTGCAATAATATGCTGCCCGAGGCGAATATCTTGACTGTTTTGAATTTCCATCTGGGTCATCACCGAAATATCGTACCTAAATTAATTTCAACTTGGATCAGCGTTCTACTTATCACAACACCCAATGCTTCCGGTTACATAGCCAATGCTCGGGTGGGGGTCAAATCTGGTCAATTTTAACAAAGTTTGTCACGCATAATGCCAACTCCCAAAGCAACATACTTGGTGCACTTATAAGACCTAACATCCTGATAGTTAAGTAATAAAATTACCATACGTAATTACTGCCAATCCACCTAAAAGGGTGAAACTGCCGTCCTCCAGCTTTCAGGAGACTTCAATATAGATTTTGCCCGCGTAGCTTATACATATCTTAACCAACACGTTGGAAACATAGCTCATAGGTAATGACGTCAGCGTGACTTCAATTTGCCTTGAACACCCCCCTCGCACCCTGAGTGTCTCCTTGTGCAGCATTGTAGCGTGGCTAGTGGGCATCAATTAAATGAGTGGAAAGGTAGAACACATGAAAACGCTGGTACTGGGTGGCGACGGATTTTGCGGATGGCCGACATCTCTGCATCTTGCTGCAAACGGTCACGAAGTCCTAATTGTAGATAACCTCGAACGACGCAACATCTCTGAAAAAATCTCGGCCCCATCTCTTACACCAATCGCTTCGATTGAAAAGCGAGTGGAAGTGGCACAACGCATCGGCAAGATATCCTTCAAATATTGCGATATTGCCGCTGACAGTATGCGCCTGAAAGAAATTCTTGCCGAATTCCAACCAGATACGGTTGTTCACTTTGCAGAACAACGTTCAGCGCCTTATTCAATGCTTGGTGATGCAGAACGTCGCTTTACTGTGGATAACAACGTCGCTGGCACCAATAATCTGATGTCCTGCTTGGTTGAACTAGAGCAGCGTCCACATGTGGTTCACCTAGGTACAATGGGTGTCTATGGCTACAATGATGATTTCGGTGAAATTCCAGAAGGTTACCTTGACGTCACGGTCAAATCGACACAGAAAGATGTATCCATTTCTTACCCCGGCAACCCTGGATCGATCTACCACATGACCAAGGTTCTAGATCACACGATCATGCAGTTTTATGCGAAAAACTGGGGCTTTCGGATCACAGACCTACATCAAGGCATTGTTTGGGGCACCGACACTGAACTAACAAAATCGCATCCTGATCTAATCAATCGGTTTGATTATGACGGTGAATATGGCACGGTCCTGAACCGTCTGCTCAGCCAAAGTCAGGTTGGTTATCCACTGACTGTTTACGGCACCGGTGGACAGTCCCGCGCATTCATCCACATTCAAGATACCGTGCGCTGCATACACCTAGCTGCTGAAAATCCCCCCGCAGAAGGCAGCTTGCCGCAGGTCTTCAACCAAATCTCAGAAGTGCATACTGTGCGTGTTCTTGCAGAAAAAATCAGTGCTAAAACCGGTGTTGGAATTGGCTTTCAAGACAACCCGCGCAAAGAAGCGGCGGAAAATCAACTGCGCGTTTCCAACCAAGGGTTGCGTAGCCTCGGCTTTGAACCAATCACACTGGATGATCATCTGATGGTTGAGATCGAAAACACCGTTGGTGCCTATAAAGATCGCCTTGATCGCTGCGTCATCGACAGTAAAGCGCGCTGGTAAAACCAACGCCCCGCCTTTTACGGTAAGGTCTTGGTTACTTTATCTTAAAGGGCAATGTGTTCGACACATTGCCCTTTCTATTTTGTGAACGATTAGATTAGGCTTGCTCTGGCACCAAAATTTCACGTTTACCAACGTGGTTTGCAGCACTGACGAGGCCTGAATCTTCCATTTGTTCCACTAGGCGCGCTGCCTTATTATAACCGATCGCCAATTTACGTTGGATATAGGAGGTCGAGCACTTGCGATCCTTGATCACAATTGCCACGGCCTGATCATAGAGAGCATCTTCACCATCAGTGTTGCCACCCAGACCAAGGCCAAGAACCGCATCAATATTGCCGGCCTTATCATCATCCAAACCATCGACCACCCCGCCAATGTACTCAGGGGGGCCAAAGGCCTTAAGGTGATTTACGATTTCTTCCACCTCTTCATCGGCACAGAACGGGCCGTGCACACGGGTAATTTTAGAACCACCAGCCATGTAAAGCATATCGCCCATACCAAGCAGTTGTTCGGCACCTTGTTCGCCAAGGATGGTGCGGCTGTCGATCTTTGAGGTCACTTGGAACGAAATCCGGGTTGGGAAGTTGGCTTTGATTGTGCCGGTAATCACATCCACGGAAGGTCGCTGGGTCGCCATAATCAGGTGGATACCCGAAGCACGTGCCATCTGTGCCAGACGTTGAATGCACGCTTCGATTTCCTTGCCTGCAACCATCATCAAATCGGCCATCTCATCCACGACAACAACAATATATGGCATTTTCTCTGGTGTGTTTTCTTCGGTCTCGAAGATCGGATCACCGGATTCTTCGTCAAATCCGGTCTGAATTGTGCGCGAGAACATCTCATTCTTGGACAGCGCATCCTCAACACGTCCATTATAACCAGCAATATTGCGCACCCCCATACGGGACATTTTCCGATAGCGTTCTTCCATCTCCCCCACGACCCACTTCAGGGCCACAACTGCCTTTTTAGGGTCTGTTACAACCGGGGAAAGCAGATGTGGGATACCATCATAAACCGACAATTCCAGCATTTTTGGGTCAATCATGATCATCCGACATTCGTCAGGTGACAACTTGTAAAGCAGCGACAGGATCATGGTGTTGATCGCAACCGATTTCCCCGAACCAGTGGTACCAGCAATCAGCAGGTGCGGCATCTTGGCGAGATTTGCAACGACGGGTGCACCGCCAATATCCTTGCCCAGCGCCAATGGCAGACTATGGCTGCCATCGCCATAATCACGGCCAGAAAGAATCTCTCGAAAACTGACCATCTCGCGTTTCTCATTGGGCAATTCAATCCCAATGACAGAACGGCCGGGAACCGTAGACACACGCGCAGACAGCGCAGACATCGAACGTGCGATATCATCAGCAAGACCAATAACGCGCGACGCCTTCAAACCCGGCGCAGGTTCAAGTTCATACATGGTCACAACAGGGCCAGGGCGCACAGAAACGATCTCGCCTTTTACACCATAATCATCCAGCACGCTTTCCAGCATACGCGCGTTTTCCTCAAGCGCCTCATCAGAAAGGTGATAGCGTTCAATGGTCTCAGGGCTGGCCAGCAAGCTAAGTGGTGGATTTTCATAGTCACCAGCTTTGGGGTCAATCAACAAGTCGGGTTGCGCTTCGGCCTGGGCTTGGCGTGAGGGCTGAATCGGTTTGACCGATGCATGCTGCACAACCGCCCGCTGCACGGGAGGTTGCGGAATCTCCATTGGGGTCGCTTGCATTTGAGGGGGCGGCGCTGGCATCTCTGCCTTTTCATCAGAGAATGGATCATCCGAATAATTACGTGCAGAGTCAGCCTTCAGCTCCATGCCATCTTCAGATACCGAAGCCGTAATCTCATCCACAAGCAATTCACTCACAAGTGACTCCTCGGGCTGCACAGCGGCAGCTCGTGTCAGTTGTGGTTCTGCGCGATGTGGATCCCCCACTGGGCGGGCGGTGTTGGCTTTCAGCACAGGAACACGACGGCGACGTGCCTGAATAGCATCCGAAATCCGCGTTTTGATACGAGCAGAACCATCCTCGTCCGGTTCTTCAAATACCGGAGGTTCCGTGTGGATTAGTTCAGGCTCAGGGGTGCGACGCAGCAGAGAGGCCAAAAGCCCTTGTTTAGCCTCTTCTTCAAGGGGTTCCTCAATCACGCTGTCATCTTCATAAAACAAAGGGTCGGCCACAAGTGGTTCCTGATAATATTCTTCCGCGCGAACGACCTGCGTTGCGTGCTGCAGCGATGGCACGGGCTGCGATGCGCTTGAGACCTCCGCATTTAATGCACCTTGAGCCGCTTCATATTGCGCCTTTTGCTGGCGTTCAAAGCGGGCTTGTTTCACGACTTGCGCTGTTGCCGTTGCTTTTTCAGCACCCTTTCCAACGAGGCGCATGATCAGAGCATATCCCATGACAGCGCCAACGATCAGGAAGCGTGCGAAACGGCGTAATTCAGCGCGCGTAAAGCCGAGCACGAAAAGCATCATTGCGATCATGCCAAATGCCGATGCAACGGAAAGCACGTTCACCCAAACAGACATGCCGCCAAAACCCTGCACCACCGAAAGGATCGCACCTGAGATCAGGTCACCAATCACACCACCCGGACCAAAACTATGCACCCACAGCTCCGAACTGCCGATAGAAGAGGCAAACACAGAAATAGACGCATATACAGCGATCAGAGCGATACCAATAGGCGCGAAAATCAGACGCGACACTGCGCGTTCTTCGCCGTAATGCACAATGAAGCGCAGCCCCCAGCACAGCAACATCGCCACAAGGCCCCAACCGCCCCAACCAACCAAAGTATAGACCGGCCCGGCAATTGCAGCGCCTGGGTACCCAAGAATATTTTGCACGGGCGCATCCGAAGCAACAAACCAGCTGGGATCAGACGGCGAAAAACTGGACAGGAGCAAGGCAAAGGCCACCGCCACGACAACCATCGCGACGCCCAGCAATTCCTTGCCGCGTTTTTCTAAAACAGCCTGTGTTTTGCTGTCAAAAAGAGGGTCACGCTGCCTAATCTGATAAGACGCCATTGTACCTGTCCTTACACATTCCAAGCCACTTCAAAGGGTAGCTTTATATTTGTTGGGGCTACGAGCGCCCGAAATCATACTGTTGGCAGGGATGGAAAATGACACCGGCGAAATACACCGGACGTGTCAAAACAATCGAAAAAGAAAGGAGCTGTGCCCGCTCTTTTGAAACCATATCTGCCTCTGCTTCGGGATCATTTCGCCCCGATTGCATTCAGAATACGTTGAGCGGCGCTTTCTGTCCAGCCCGCACCCAGTTTTCCACAGGGAACGGGCTGATTTCTGTGACTTTTACGCCAGAGCAGCCTCTGCGGCAGCCCCTAAACGCAACAGCCGTTCTTCACTGTTCGGGGGTGTCATCAAGGTAATTCCACAAGACGGTACACCCGTAGGCAATGTCAGCGCCGCCAGCCCCATCAGATTGCCAATTCGAGTATTGCGCAACGCGAGGAGGTTCTCGGTCACGTAATAATCATGGTCCGAAATCAACCGTTCCGCATTGGGCGGCAAGATCGGAGATGTCGGCACAATTACGGCATCATACTGCGCTGTAGCCTTCAAATATGAAGCCCGCAGTTTTTCCATCTTTTGCCAAGCAGCGATATAATCCGCGGCAGACCAAGTCGCCCCTAGTTTAAAACGTGCTAGAATTTCAGGGAACATCGCTTCTGGATTGGCCTCGATCACGTCTCTCCAAGTACCCCAAGCTTCCGATGTAAAAAGCACTCCCGTCATATCCATGACTTCAGAAACTTCAGGAATTTCTGCGCGCTCAATATCTGCACCAGCCGCTTGCAAACGCTCGACGGCGCTCTGAAAGGCGGCGCGCGGTGCGTCACGCAATTCATCCATTGCGACCGAGTTCAGAACTAGGAATTTGCGCCCTTTCAGCGAAGCCCCCTTTAGATCTGCAGGCTTCCCCCCCTCAAGTACCGCCAGTAACAACGCGGCATCTTCTACCGATTTCGTCAAAGGCCCAACAGTATCAAACCAAGCACATAGCGGTACAACACCTTCCAGCGACAGCCGGCCTGACGTGGTTTTTAACCCCACGAGATCATTCCACGCAGCCGGAATTCGCACCGATCCGCCTGTATCAGACCCTATTGCGGCAGGTGCCAGCCCAAATGCCACCGAGGCTGCGGCGCCAGAACTAGACCCTCCTGAAACCGCCTCAATGTCATTCACACATGGGGATGTTGCGGTCACAGGATTTAGCCCAAGCCCTGAAAAAGCCAGCTCTGACATATGCGTTTTACCAATGCAGATCAGCCCGGCTGCGGTGGCGTTTTTCAAAACCTCCGCGTCCTCATCTGGGATACGGCCTTTCAAAAGTGCGGTGCCCGCTTCTGTCCCAACACCTGCTGTGTCGAACAAGTCTTTCCATGAGATCGGCACACCATCCAAGGCGCTCAATCGTTGACCAGTTTTCGCCCGATCAGACGCAGCCTTTGCCTCAGCCAAGGCGCGGTCCCGGGTCTGGCGGGCGTAGATACGGTCAGACATCTCATGGCGGTCGATTTCGGCAAGCACAGCCTGCGTCAACTCTACAGGGTCAAGTTCCCTTGCACCAATCATGCGCCCCAGCTCTGCTGCGGTTTTATCCTGCCAGTGAATTGACATCTTGACCTCCCCTTCTGTGTTCCTCGCGACGGTAGCGGCACTGCGGCGCATGGACAATCCCCACTCAGTCGCGATAGTGGATTTTATGACCTGCGACTCAGATATCCTGATTGCAGGCGGTGGCCTGAATGGCCCCTCGCTTGCACTTGCCCTCGCCGATGGCGGCTTTGATGTAACCCTTGTGGATGCAGCACCTGATGGTGCCCGCAAGACACCTGGATTTGACGGGCGATGTTATGCGCTTGCCCTTGCGTCCCAGCGTCTGTTTCAAGCGATTGGTGTATGGGCGCTATTGGACGATAACGCCCAACCGATCCTGAATGTGAAAGTCAGTGATGGCCGCGCGGGCGAAGGCCCAGGTCCGTTTGTGATGGGGTTTGATCACGCCGAGATCGAAGAAGGCCCAACCGGTTATATGGTTGAGGATCGCTTCATTTCAGGTGCCCTACGCGAAGCTGTTGAAAAGCATCCCCGGATTACAAAGGTTTCTGGTGCGAAGGTGGTTTCTCAGCAAGTTGATGGGGCCATTGTCACTGTCGGTCTCGACACCGGTGACAGCCTGACAACCCGGCTGCTGGTCGGGGCGGATGGGCGCGGCAGTGGCGTTGCCACACGCGCTGAGATCAAGCGCAATGGGCACAGCTATCATCAGATCGCATTGGTTTGTTCTGTACAGCACGAACTGCCCCACAACGCCACCGCGCATCAATTTTTCATGCCTGATGGGCCGCTGGCAATTCTTCCTCTGCCCGGCAATCATTCCTCGATTGTCTGGAGTACTGCTGAAGACAAAGCCCAGCGCATCGCAGCCCTTGATGATGATGCATTTATGGAAGAACTTCGCCCGGTATTTGGTGATTTCCTTGGTGAAATCTCCCTATCCGGCGCGCGTTTCACCTATCCATTAACACTTTCTATTGCCGAACATTTCGTCGCTGATCGCCTAGCCCTGATCGGGGATGCTGCCCATGGGGTGCACCCTGTTGCAGGCCAAGGTCTAAACCTAGGTCTGCGCGATGTTGGTGCATTGGCCGAGGTTCTGATCAAGGCCCGTCGCCGAGGCGAAGACTTCGCAGCAGCCGATGTTTTGGCGCGCTATGAACAGTGGCGGCGTTGGGATACGACCCTATTAAGCAGCGGCATGGATGGTGTTGTACGTCTGTTTTCCAACGACAATCCACTTCTGCGTGCTGTCCGCGGCCTTGGCCTTGGGGCCGTGAACGCCCTCCCCAGCTTGCGCCGTAATTTCATCCGTGAAGCAGCAGGCCTAACCGGTGATCTGCCACGCTTGTTGCAGGGGCGGCAGATCTAAATCAATCGATTCGGCGGGCTTCATCGATCAACATCACGGGAATCCCATTACGGATCGGGAATGCCAAACGTGCCGCACGCGAGATCAACTCTTGACGGCGCGCATCATATTCCAGCGTGGTTTGGGTTTGGGGACAAATAAGGGTTTCGAGCATGCGGGGTGAAAATTCCGCGTGGGATACTTGGGCGTCTTCGGTCATTGGATTACCTCTTTGTCGGTGCCGCTGTAGATCGTATATTCCAGCAAAGCAGTCAGCGTTCTACGGCGTTCTGCAAGATTTTCCGCTTCAAGCAAAGCCTGTTTTTCCTCAACCGAAAACGGGCAGAGCATCGACAGAGAATTCACCAACATTTCTTCTTCCGCGCCCTGAAGCTGCTCCCAATCTGTACTGAGATCGCGTAGATCAAAATAACGCTTTAACAGGGCAAAGAATTCCTGACTGTTGAATGACGGGTCCCGTATCGCCCTATGATGATCGGTGTCAAAATCAGCCCAAGAAACCTGCGCACGGCGATAGGGCACAAATCCGTCTTCAAGCTGATCAATCCGAAAGCGTGATACGCCGGTCAGGGTGATCATATAGCGATTGTCATCCGTTTCGGTGAAGGATGTTATGCGCCCAGCGCAGCCAATCTGATGCAGACTTTCCGCATCATTTTCCATCGGTTGCACCATCCCAACCAACCGCCTGCCGGTCTTCAATGCATCATCCAACATCGTCAGATAGCGCGGTTCAAATACATGCAGAGGCAGCCGTGCCCGAGGCAATAAAATAGCCTCCGGCAATGGGAACAACGGGATCGTGTCAGGCAACTCAGTGGGTAAGATCATGAAAACATCCTACCCCTATTGCCAGATTACGCAAAGATCATTGATGACAGCCGTCGGCGGCCATTCAAAACAATCGGATCATCCGCCTTCAAAGCATCAAAAACAGTGAACAACTGCGTCTTGGCAGCACCATCATTCCACTCGCGATCACGGCGGAACAGATCGAGTAAGGTATCAACCGCACCTTCCGTATCCCCATTCGCATGCAATGCAGTGGCAAGATCCAAGCGGATTTGATGATTATCCTCATCGGCTTCAAGTGCTGCGCGCAGTTCCGTTACGGGCCCCGCTTCCACAGCTTGTTTCGCCAAGGCCAGCTGCGCGGCAGCAGCTTCTACTTCAGCGCTTTCAGAAATTTCAGCGGGCACACCATTTAGAGATGCTTCGGCTTCCTCAAGATTGTCCGACGCCAAATGCGCACGCACAAGACCGCCCCAAGCAGCGGCATGCTGGTCGTCTTCTTCAAGGATCGCAGCAAAGGTTTGCGCCGCATCTTCAGCCGCGCCTTCGGTCAGCATTTCCTCAGCGGCAGCGACAGCATCATCAAGGCCATTGTCTTCTTCACCACCTAAAGCGGCGACTTTTTCAACAAAGGTTTTGATTTCAGATGGCGGCAAAGCCCCCTGAAACCCATCAACCGGTTTGCCTTCAAAAAACGCATAAACCGTAGGAATAGACTGTATTTGTAGCTGGCTTGCGATACCTTGGTTCTTATCAACGTCCAACTTAACCATGCGCACTTTGCCGCCTGCTTCGGTCACAGCGGCCTCCAGCGCCGGGCCGAGTGTCTTGCATGGGCCACACCAAGGTGCCCAGAAATCCACGATCACCGGTACGGTTTGACTGGCCTCAATCACGTCGGCCATAAATGTTGCCTCTGTTCCGTCTTTGATCAGATCAGTTGGCGCCACAGTGTTATTTGCGGTCTCATTTCCAAATTCAAGCATTTCTCTATCCCCTTTGGGTTCCCTCCCTAGATGGCGTGAAATGCTTCGGGTTTCAAGCCCACAGCGTCATGGGAGCGCGCTTGAGATGGTTAACAGAATCTTTCTAAAACGGGCGCGTGGGCAGCGGGTTTGAAAGGAATTACGGTCCAGATTTGCGCATTCACAGCAGAGGCACATCCCATGACCAATTCGCCAATTCTCTCTATGCCATATATTGCACCATCTCAGGCGCAAAAACACGTTACCCATAATGAAGCACTGCGCTTATTGGACATTCTTGTTGAACTGTCCGTCGATAGCCGCAGCGTAACTTCTCCACCATCCACACCCATTGAAGGGCAGTGTTTTGTGGTGGCCACGGGTGCTTTGGGCGACTGGTCTGGTCAAGATGGACAAATCGCCGTGCGTGAAAACGGGATCTGGGTGTTTATCACACCAAAAACCGGCTGGATTGCGATGGTGACTGATGTGATGGAGCTGACCACATATACTGGCAGTGGCTGGGAACCCGTGAAGCCCAATCTGACCCCAAATGATTTGAATAACCTCGCGGGCGTTGGCGTAAACACCACTGCGGATATCACGAACAAGCTTGCCGTATCATCAGATGCGACACTGCTGACCCATGCAGGTACCAGCCATCAGGTCAAGGTGAACAAAAACAGCACCGGTGACACGGCCAGCCTGCTGTTCCAAAGTGCGTGGACAGGTCATGCGGAAATGGGTCTAAGTGGGAATACTGATTTTTCTCTGAAGGTAAGCGATGGCGGAACTTGGTTTACTGCACTACAAGCCGATGGAGCCACAGGGCGTGTCAGCTTCCCTTCTGGCGGCGTGCGCCCCGTGCTGGCCGCGCCAACCACTTGGTATGTTGACCCCACAAGCGGAAATGACACTAACACTGGGCTATTTGCCGATTCAGGCGCCTTCGCAACACTGCAACGCGCTGTGGATGAAGTGCTGTCGATTGATGCAGGCGGTCATGCGGTCACGATCCAATTATCTGATGGCACACATGCGTTGGCCACGCCTGTTGTGGTGGATCAGCCCGTGATTGGGGGCGGGGAAATCATGATTATCGGTAACATCGCAAGCCCTGGCCTTGTCGCACTTTCAAGCACCGCGGGGATCATAGATGTTATTGGGGCGGTTGTATCAATTTCAGGTGTGGAGATCAGCACAGCGGCGCCAGCAGAAGCCTGCATCACAGGCGCTGAAAACGCGCAGATTACCCTAGCAGATATCGAATTCGGCGCAGGTGGCAGTGCCCATATCAGTCTGCAAAATGCGGAATGCGCTGTGGTGGGCGATATAGAGATCACTGGCGATGCCGACCGCCATATCGCGTTGGATCACAAAGCAGTCTTCCGCATGGATGGTCAAACTGTAACCCTGACAGGCACTCCAGATTTTGCCACGGCGTTTGTTGAGGCAACCAACGGTTCTAGCGCCAGTTTCGACAGCAACAGTTTCGCAGGTTCTGCCACCGGGCCGCGCTATGAAGCAACTGTTGTATCCTTAATCAACACCTATGGTGGTGGCGCGACACATCTGCCTGGTGGCAGCGCAGGCAGCACCGGTGATGGCGGCATCTACCTATAAATCGACGGCCCCGGCCAAAGCTGGCCGGGGCCTTTTATCAAATATCGAATGTCGCAAAGACCGGCGCATGATCAGATGGTTTTTCCCATCCCCGCGCATCGCGATACACCCGACTGCTATGGGCAGTATTTTTGATATCACCAGATGCCCAGACATGATCAAGGCGTCGCCCCTTATCCGCAGCCGACCAATCCTTCGCACGATAGGACCACCAGCTATACAGCTTCCCATCCGGGATATCGGCGCGGGTCACGTCATGCCAGCCCCCTGCTTCGCGGGTTTCTTCAAACAGCGCGACCTCTACAGGCGTGTGGCTGACAACTTTCAAAAGCTTCTTGTGATCCCAAACGTCATCTTCGCGCGGCGCGATATTTAGATCACCGACAAGGATTGATTTCTCAGGTCTATTAGTGCTGAAATAGTCACGCATTTCCGTGAAATAATCCATCTTCTGACCGAATTTCTCGTTCACTTCACGATCCGCCACATCCCCACCTGCGGGTGCATAGACATTATGGATGATCACGCCATTTTCCAGACGACCGGCAATATGACGTGCATGAGCAAGACTTGCGAAATCTTGACTATCGGCCTCAACCATCGGGATCTTCGACAGGATTGCAACGCCGTTATACCCTTTCTGGCCGCGCGCAACCATGTGTTCATAGCCCAGCGCGCGAAAGCCCTCTAAGGGGATTTTATCGACTGGGCTTTTGCATTCTTGCAGGCACAAAACATCAGGGGCTTGTTCTTCTAGGAATTTTAGAACAATCGGCTCGCGCAGACGAACTGAGTTGATATTCCATGTCGCGAGGGTGAAAGCCATTGTGTGATCCTTTGCTTAACTGCCCCGAAACGGGAAGAACAAAACATGTATATCTAGCGACAATCGCTTTGCCAATGCCTCACACCTATGCAACGCTTTGATGATGGAATTATTACGCACGAACCGAAATTATCGCCTGCTGTTTTCAGCCTCCTCAATTAGTAACCTAGGCGACGGGATCGCCGCGATGGCACTGCCATGGCTCGCCACGCTGTTGTCGCGAGATCCTTTTGCGATTGCGATGGTCGCCATGGCGATGCGCATGCCGTGGTTCTTATTTTCACTGCCTATTGGGGTGCTCACAGATCGCCTCGATCGCAGGCGACTGATGGTTCAGGCCGATGTCTTTCGTGTGCTTTTGACCTTGGCGATCATTGCGATGATTTTCTCATCTGACCCGCTACCACTGGAAACCGATGGAACCACGTTGATTTGGCTTCTCGCAGGGGCGGCCTTTCTGATGGGCACCGCTGAAGTCTTTCGTGACAACGCCGCGCAAACCATGTTGCCTTCTGTAGTATCCAAGGACGCACTTGAAACCGCAAATGGCCAGATGTGGAGCGCAGAACAGATCATGGGCTCATTCGTTGGCCCACCTCTGGCTGGTGTGCTGATCGCACTTTGGGTTCCGTTACCCTTTGGCGTCAATGCACTTGCCTTCACGCTATCTGCTTGGGCCCTTTGGTGCATCAGTATCACAAAACTTGCCCCACCCACCCGGCGTCACTTTATGGCCGAGATGGCTGAGGGCATGCGTTGGATGTGGGCACATAAAATCATTCTGCGCTTCGCGCTGATGCTGGGCCTATTGAACGCCCTCATAACCATGACCATGACAGTCTTTGTGCTGTTCTCACAAGAAATTTTGGGGCTGAATGCCATCGCCCACGGCACACTTATGACCGCCGGCGCCCTTGGCGGCGTCGTGGGTGGTTTACTTTGCCCGAAGATCACCGCACGTCTGGGCCCGCAGCGCAGCGTTCTCACAGCCTTGGCGTTGTTCCCCCTACCAGCGCTGGTGATATTCTTCACCTCAAACGTCTGGATCGTCGCAATTGCATTGTTTGCAGAGATGTTCGCCGCAATTTTATGGAACGTCGTAACGGTTTCTTATCGGCAAAGGTTTATTCCCGATAACCTATTAGGACGAGTGAATGCGATTTATCGGTTCTTTGGTTGGGGAATGATGCCCGTTGGGGCCTTTGCCGCAGGTTTCATAATTCACCTTGTGGAACCAAATATTGGGCGGGAACTTTCATTGCGCCTGCCATGGGTTATTGCCGCGATCGGTAATATTTTGTTGTTTGTATACGGAGCATTTCGCCTGAAGTTTTAGGCTCGGAAAACAGTACTCCTAAACAAAAAAGACCCGGCATAAAGCCGGGCCAGTCAACAGGGAGAGAGGTGCCATTCCCGGGCACAGCGGGATTTCTTTAACTGATCAGACGATACCCACCGGATTCAGTCACCAGCAGACGTGCATTTGAGGGATCGGGTTCAATCTTTTGGCGCAAACGGTAGATATGGGTTTCCAGCGTGTGGGTGGTTACACCTGCGTTATAGCCCCAAACCTCGTGCAGCAGCACGTCGCGCGCCACAACGCCATCGGCGGAACGATATAGAAACTTCAAGATATTCGTTTCTTTTTCCGTCAGTCGAATCTTGCGATCAGCCTCATCCACCAACATTTTGTTCGCAGGTTTGAACGTATATGGTCCAAGCTGGAAAATCGCATCTTCAGATTGTTCATGTTGGCGCAGTTGCGCGCGAACACGTGCCAGAAGCACCGGGAATTTAAACGGTTTGGTCACATAATCATTCGCACCAGCATCAAGACCGAGAATGGTATCAGCGTCGCTGTCGTGACCGGTAAGCATCAAGATCGGGCATTTCACACCTTGCTTGCGCATCAAGCGGCACAGTTCGCGACCATCAGTATCAGGCAGGCCAACGTCCAAAATCACAAGGTCATAAATCGCTTCCCGCGCCTTTTCCATTGCGCCGGCACCATCGGCGGCCTCAAACACATCAAAATCTTCTGTCATCACAAGCTGCTCTGACAAGGCCTCACGCAGGTCATCATCATCATCAACAAGCAGGATTTTTTTAAGGTTGCTCATCATTACGTCCTTGTGATTGGGTTTATGCGTTTCGTTCACCTTGATTTGAGTATGCCACAACTGTTTCTCAAGTACCCGGCACTTTTTCTCACGCCCTCGTGTCTGTAAGGGGGAATATGTTTCAATTTCCCTGGTAAATTCGGCGAAATTCATTATGTCTCAACTAGAACCTGTAACAATCAGCGGCCCTATCTAGATGAGCTCTCTCTTTCCGACCACGGCAGAACGACTCGCCCGCGCGCGCTCTGATTTGCGTATGGGTGTCGGTGTTGTGCTGTCTCAAGATGGCGACGGTATCCTCGCGATCAGCGCCGAAGCGATCAGCGTCGACCGTCTGGCTGAAATGCGCGCACGCGGCGATGTCACCCTGACCCTAACCGCGCGCCGTGCTGAAACCTTGAAGATCCGTGCATATGATGGCGACGTCGCACGTTTGGCCCTTCCCAATGACGCCGGGGTCACTTGGATCCGATCGATGGCCGATCCGGCAGATGACCTTCTGCACCCGATGAAGGGCCCTTGGCAGGAATTACGCGGAGGAGATTGCCAGCTTGCAAAAGCCGCTATACAACTGGCGAAATCCGCCCAGATCTTACCTGCCGTATTATATGTACACGTAGAAAATCCCCGTGACCTCGCAAACACCCATGATCTGACGGTCATAGACGCCCAAGCAAGTACCCTGCTAATGAAGAACGCCCATGCGCTGACACAGGTTGTGCATGCACGACTTCCCATGACCGTTTCAGATGCTGGCCGCTTACATGTGTTTCGCACAGATGATGGATCCAGCGAACATTACGCCGTGGAGATTGGTACCCCGGATCGAAGTCACCCCGTATTGACGCGCCTGCACTCCGCCTGCTTCACGGGTGATGTTATTGGGTCGTTGAAATGTGATTGCGGCCCGCAACTGAACGCGGCTCTTTCTGCGATGGGGCAGAATGGCGCTGGTGTTCTGCTGTATCTCAACCAAGAAGGGCGCGGCATTGGACTTGCCAATAAAATGCGCGCTTACTCGTTGCAGGATCAGGGCTTTGATACGGTCGAGGCCAACCATCGCCTTGGTTTTGAGGATGATGAACGTGATTTTCGCACAGGGGCTGAGATCTTAAAAAAACTCGGTTTTAAAGCGGTCAAGCTGATGACAAACAACCCCGCCAAAGTCGCAAAAATGCAGGATATGGGCATTGAAGTCAGCGAACGCGTCGCTTTAAAAGTTGGCGAAACGGATCAGAACCGTGCCTATCTCGCAACCAAAGCCAAGAAATCTGGGCATCTATTGTGACCCCCTTTGATCTGGCACTGACCCCACGTGGAGTGCGATTTATGGGCCGGATATTCCCCTGTTCAATCGGCAAAGGCGGGATCAGCGCAAATAAACGCGAAGGCGACGGTGCGACACCTGCTGGCACCCATCAAATCACCGGGGGCTTTTATCGCCCCGATCGGATCGCCTCGCCAGTCTCAGCCCTGCCCATAATGCCACTGCGGATGAACGAGCTCTGGTCAGACGATATAGAAGACCCTGATTACAACCACTTGGTTAACGCCCGCCATCATCCTTTCGGCCATGAAAAGCTACGCCGAGCTGATCCGCTTTATGATCTCGTGCTGACAACATCTTGGAATTGGCCCAATGCCCAACCGGGCAAAGGATCTGCGATATTCATCCACCAATGGCGGCGCCCCGGCTATAGAACAGAAGGGTGCTTGGCTTTTTCACGCCAAGATTTGCATTGGATCGTCGCACGCCTTCAAATAGGTAGCCGGTTTATCGTCCATAGCAGAGCTTAACCGAAATCCCGCGCCCCAAAAATCGCAGATCCAACCCGCAGATGCGTTGCACCCTGAGCGATTGCGCGTTCAAAATCACCGCTCATCCCCATCGACAGGCCTTTAATGCCGTTACGCTCTGCAATCTTACGCAGTAGCGCGAAATGCAGGGACGCTTCTTCATCAGCCGGCGGAATACACATCAGGCCAATCACAGGCAAATCAAGCGCACGGGCATCTTTGATAAAGGCATCGGCGTCACGCGGCATCACACCAGCTTTCTGATCTTCCTCCCCCGTATTCACCTGAATGAACAAATCCGGGCAATGGCCGAGTTCCTGTGCAAGCCGTGCCAATGTGGTGGCCAGCTTGGGGCGGTCAAGGGAATGGATGGCTTCAAACAGTTCCATCGCTTGGCGGGCTTTGTTGGTTTGTAACGGGCCAAGCAGATGAACTTGCACATCGTCAAACTGTTCACGAAACATAGGCCATTTGCCCGCCGCTTCCTGAACCTTGTTTTCACCAAACAGACGATGGCCTTCGTGCAACACTGCTTCAACCCGATCATTGGGTTGCACCTTGGAAACGGCAATCAGTTGCGTTTCCCCCGGCATGCGCCCAGAACGGATTTCTTCTTTTTGGATTTTGGTGGTGATTTCAGAAAGTGACATAGTAGGCCCCGACAATATTCAGTCTGTAATATCTGGCCCAGTCAAACAATACTTTTACGCAAAAGAAAAGGGCGGGAATAAATCCCGCCCTTCCTTATAAGAAATGTTCTTCTAAATTAGAAGGACATCGCAAGGCCGAGAGACCAAGAAGCTTCGCCAGTCGCAAGACCATCAGAGTCTTGGCGGTCAGAACCGTAACCGAACTGAACAGCCGCGCCGCCCAGGTCGTAGTTTACAGCAAAGCCGTAACCATCTTGAACCACGGCACCGGAGAATTCACCGTAGTTTGCAGAAACAGTCAGAGCGCCGGAAGTGTAACCCAGACCCAGACCAGTGTGCTCAACACCACCACCGTCAGAGTGGTTTACGATTGCGCGCAGGCCGTTTGCGAATTTAGCGTCTACAGAAACGCCCCAACCGTCAACAACACCGTTGTCTTGGAAACCAAGGCCGAGACCCAGATCTACACCAGCCAGAGCAGCATTGTATTTAACACCAAAGCCGAGAGCGTCGTCACCAGCAGCGGCGTCGAGTTCAGCAGATACTGCTACTGAGAGATCGCCAAATGTGTTGTCGTAACGCAAAACATTACCACCGGCAGAACCGTCAAGGCCGGAGTTGAATGCGAAACCAGCGTGTGTGGTGTGGTCGTCGATGATTGCAGAACCGATACCAACTTCTTGCATTGCCCAGTCAAACGCACCGTCGGTGTCGCCGAGTGTCAATGTGCCGAAAGAACCGGAGATGAATACTGCATCGCTACCACCAGCGTTGGAGATGCCGTCAGCAACTTCATCGAGGTCGATAGTTGCGCCGAATGTCAGGCCGTTATCAGTTTCGCCGGAAAGGGTGAAACGTACATCCATGTCAGAGTGGAATGCAACGTCAGTTGCGCCACCGAGATCAACCAGGCCCATTTCAGCGGAACCGGAAAGAGATACGTCAGCAGCTGCGAAGCCAGCGGTCGCTACGAGAGCGGTAGTCGCGAGAAGAATTTTGTTCATTTTGTTTCCCTCATGGAATTCAAAGGTTCATCCCAATTCAGGGGAATCTGAACCGGGTATGCAGTTGTTTCTCTGTTTTTGGCGCCTCAATCAAGAAAAGCCCGACCTTTAATCAGAAAGTCATCCCGCCTGATGCAGCTTTGCCACACCCCCATATTCCCGCAGGCAAGCAGTTCTTTGCGCAAGTCCCAAACAGCGCCTATATAAGAGGTGAAAAACCTTGCCCGACCAGGCAGTCACCTGTAACAGAAGAAACGCAGGATAATTTGAGGCAAAACACATGAAACTCAGCAAAACCTTTGCAAAGATCGTCGGCATTGCCGCAATTATCACAGTTGCAGGCTGTGGCAACTCTGGTTCTGGCAGCTTCGGCTCCGGCGGAGGCTCTGCCGGATCACTGAGTTCCGCTGGTGGCAACACGTCCCAGTCCGTGCCCCGCACGGGTGAAAACCGCAGCCAAACACCCGCCGTAGAACAAGCCAAGCAGCAACTTGCGGGCACAAGCACACGCGAAACCATCTGGGATCTGTTTGATAGTGGTGATGATTCAAACGTCACGCTTGAGGTAAACAAATATATCTGGCGTGCCAGCCTAGAAACGCTGAACTTCCTACCCATTCAAACTGCTGACCCATTTTCTGGTGTGATCTCCACTGGTTACGGCACCCCACCCGGCGGTAATCGCAGCTATCGCGCGACGATCTATATCACCGATCCCGCCCTTGATGCGCGCTCCCTGAACCTTTCGCTGCAATCACGTGGTGGCCGCGCGGTTGATGCAGATACCCGTCGCGCCATTGAGGATGCGATCCTCACACGGGCCCGTCAGTTGCGTATCGCCGAAGGTAAACTGTAACACACTATAACGTCCGCTCTGGACCGCAGCCCAATCACCGATTATGACCGCGCCGGGCCCATCGCCCGGCGTTTTCACGTAAAGGACCAGAATATGTCTCGCTATACCGCATCCGATCTTGAACCAAAATGGCAAGATGCCTGGGAAAAAGCAGGGGTATTCACTGCAACGCGCGATGAATCCCGCGAGAAATACTATGTGTTGGAAATGTTTCCTTATCCATCGGGCAAGTTGCACATGGGCCACGTGCGCAACTACACCATGGGTGATGTGATCGCGCGTTATAAAATGTCATGTGGTTTTTCGGTTCTGCACCCAATGGGTTTTGACGCCTTTGGTATGCCCGCAGAAAACGCTGCGATGGCGATTGGCGGGCATCCAAAAACTTGGACTTATGACAACATCGACACGATGGTCGAACAGATGAAACCCCTTGGTCTGTCGCTGGATTGGTCCCGGATGTTTGCCACCTGCGACGTTGAATATTACGGGCAACAACAGGCGCTGTTCCTCGACTTCCTTAAAGAAGGTCTGGTTTATCGTAAAAATGCCGTCGTTAACTGGGATCCGGTTGATATGACCGTTCTGGCCAACGAACAGGTGGAAAATGGTTGTGGCTGGCGTTCCGGCGCCCCTGTTGAACGTCGCGAGTTGACACAATGGTTCTTTAAGATCTCTGATTATTCAGATGAATTACTGGATGCATTGGACGGGCTAGAGAACTGGCCTTCCAAAGTACGCTTGATGCAAGAAAACTGGATCGGCAAATCACGCGGTCTGCAATTTGACTTTGAACGTGTCGATGGTGAAGAGCCCATCACGGTCTATACCACCCGCCCTGATACACTGAACGGTGCAAGCTTTGTTGGCATCTCGCCGGATCACCCAATCGCAAAAAAGCTTGAGGTTGAAAACGCTGAGCTGGCTGAATTCCTGGTGGAATGTCGCAAAGGTGGCACCACCGAAGAAGCCATCGAGACCGCGCCAAAGCTGGGGTTTGATACCGGCATCAAAGCAAAACATCCGCTGACAGGTGCTGAACTGCCCGTTTGGATCGCCAACTTTATCCTGATGGATTACGGCACGGGTGCGATTTTCGCCTGCCCGGCCCACGACCAGCGTGACCTTGATTTCTGCCGTAAATATGATCTGCCCGTGGTCGACACTTTCTTATCGCTAGAAGACCCTAAGCCAGTCGAAAACGTAGCTTTTGTGCCGATGAAGTCCGAGAAAGTGAAATGGCTCAACCATTTCGCAGGCCTTGACGAAGCCACCGGTCAAGAAGCCGTCGACATCACCATCGACAAAGCCGAAGCTGATGGTTGGGGCGAAGGCGTCACCAAATTCCGTCTGCGCGATTGGGGCCTGTCCCGTCAGCGCTATTGGGGTTGCCCGATTCCGGTTGTGCATTGTGATGCCTGCGGTGTCGTGCCCGAGAAGAAAGAAAACTTGCCAATTGAACTTCCGTTCGATGTGAGCTTCGACAAGCCCGGCAATCCACTTGATCACCACCCGACATGGCGCAATTGTGCCTGCCCATCTTGTGGCGCGGACGCAAAACGCGAAACCGATACGATGGATACCTTCGTTGATTCATCTTGGTACTACGCCCGTTTCACCGCTCCACACGCTGACACCCCAACCGATATGGCCGAGGCTGAATATTGGATGAACGTCGAC
>MAAC01017486.1_pt1 | contig 59451 bp, 58 predicted proteins | sample 1115981 | NCBI WGS metagenome assembly MAAC01 (sample SAMN04961126, study PRJNA320927) | seawater metagenome | isolation source: sample BD02T64 sea water enriched with oil for 64 days | place: USA:Gulf of Mexico | collected 2013-07-27 | reverse complement strand
CAAGATGATTTAAATTGGGATGCTGATGATTTTTCTTTTGAATTTGAATTGGGATTAGCACCAGTGTTTGATGTTGCCCTTAAAGGGAAAAAAGCAATTACTCAATATAATATTGTTGCTGATGACAAAATGATTGATGAGCAGCTTGTAAATATTCAAAAGCAGTATGGGAAGATTATCGCAAAGGATGAGATTGCTGAAGCTGATGAAATTACAGGGACTTTTGTAAATGAAGAAAAAGCAATCAATAGTTCAACAACAATTACTTTAAATAAATTTAAAGGAAAAGCGACTGCTAAGAAATTTATTGGAGCTAAAGTAGGTGATGTAATTACTTTGAAAACAAAAAGTATGTTCGCTGACGATCATGATTTAATGAACGTCTTAAAAGTATCACATGATGATGCTCATGGTCTTGATGTAGAAGTTATCTTTACAGTTAGTGAAATTAATACTAGAGAACTTGCAGAATTGGATCAGGATTTGTTTGATAAATTATTTGGTAAGGATGGTGTAACTTCAGTTACTGAGGTTAAAGCTAAAATTAAAGAAGATGCTGAAAAGCAATTTGTACAACAATCAGATCAAAAGTTATTAAACGATGTAACCGAATATTTGGTTGAAAACACAAAGTTTGATTTACCAGCTGAGTTTTTGCAAAAGTGGATGCAAACAGCAGGTGAAGAACAGATTGATGCTACACAAGCCAAAGAAGAGTATGAGAAGTCTGAGAAAAGCATGCGTTACCAATTAATTGAAGGGAAAATTATTACAGATAATAACTTGCAAATTAATTTTGATGATTTAAAAGCTTATGCTCAAGAAATGATCAAAGGACAAATGGCTCAATTTGGACAATTAAACCCTTCAGAAAAAGAGTTAGATGATGTTTCAGCTAGAGTATTGTCAAATCAAGACGAAGTAAAACGTTTATCTGAACAACTTACAAGTCAGAGATTGTTAGAATTTTATAAAGAAAATGCAAATCTAAAAACTAAAGAATTGTCTTACGATAAATTCGTAAAGGAAGTTTACGGTTCATAGTTTTAAAAAATCATTATATTTAGGGCGTTGAATTCAGTAGAATTCAACGCTTTTTTATTGTCAATCACATTACTTAAATAAACTATGGATTACGGAAAAGAATTTGAAAAATTTGCGATAAAAGATCAAGGTATTAGTAGTACTTATTATAATAAAATTATAAGTAGCATGTACCCTGTTGGCTTGACTCCAAATATTATTGAAGAACGTCAAATGAATGTTGCAATATTTGATGTATTCTCGAGATTAATGATGGATCGCATAATTTTTATGGGAACTGGAATTAATGACCAAGTAGCAAATATTATACAAGCGCAATTATTGTTTCTAGAAAGTACAGATGCTTCAAAAGATATTCAAATATATATAAACTCACCAGGAGGGTCTGTGTATGCTGGATTAGGTATTTATGATACCATGCAACTTATTAAGCCAGATGTAGCAACTATTTGTACAGGAATGGCCGCTTCTATGGGAGCAGTATTATTATGTGCTGGAGAAAAAGGAAAACGCAGTGGGTTAACACACTCTCGTGTTATGATTCACCAACCTATGGGAGGAGCTCAAGGACAAGCGAGTGATATTGAAATTACAGCACGTGAAATATTAATTCTAAAAGAAGAATTATATAATATTATTAGTAAGCATACAGGACAAGATTACGATAAAGTTTATAATGATAGTGATCGTGATTATTGGATGAAAGCTGATAAAGCTTTAGAATATGGAATGATTGATGAGATTTTAGCACGTAAATAATAATGACAACAGATTCAACACGTTGAAGGTTGGATAGTTGAAATTTTAATTTTATTAATAAATTATGTCGAAGGAAGAATTAGAATGCTCGTTTTGTGGAAGAAAAAAACCTGAAACGAATTTACTTATTGCAGGCTTAGATGCACATATTTGTGATCGCTGTATAGAGCAAGCCCATGGTATAGTTGTTGAAGAATCTAAAGATAATGATGCTGGTGGAGAGCTCTCTGCAGAATTGATGCTGCGTAAGCCAATTCAAATCAAAGGTTTTCTTGATGAATATATAATAGGTCAGGAGCGTACTAAACGCGTTATGTCAGTAGCCGTTTATAATCACTATAAACGATTATTACAGCAAGTAACTGAAGATGATATTGAGATTCAAAAAAGTAATATCATTATGGTTGGTCAAACCGGAACAGGTAAAACCTTAATGGCAAAAACTATTGCACGAATGCTTAATGTGCCTTTAGCTATAGTTGATGCCACGGTATTAACTGAAGCGGGATATGTGGGGGAAGATGTTGAAAGTATCTTAACACGTTTGCTTCAAGCGGCCGATTATAATTTGGAAAAAGCAGAGCGTGGGATTGTATTTATTGATGAAATTGATAAAATTGCACGTAAAAGTGACAACCCATCAATTACTCGTGATGTTTCTGGTGAAGGGGTGCAACAAGCATTGCTTAAGTTATTAGAAGGAACCGTAGTAAACGTACCGCCTAAAGGAGGACGTAAACATCCTGATCAAAAATTTATAGAAGTAAATACTGAAAACATATTGTTTATTGCTGGTGGTGCATTTGATGGTATAGAGCGTATGATCTCTAAAAGATTAAATATGTCTGCCATTGGTTATAAAGCGTCTCATGATGAAGATGCCATCGATAAAAATAACTTCTTACAGTATATTACGCCTACCGATTTGAAAGACTTTGGATTGATTCCAGAAATTATTGGGCGACTTCCGGTGTTAACTCACATGAATCCATTGGATAAAGATACACTAAGAGCAATTCTTACAGAACCTAAGAATGCTATTGTTAAGCAATACAAGAAGTTGTTTTTAATGGATGAGATTGAATTGACGATTACCGAAGGTGCACTCGATTTTATTGTAGATAAAGCCATTCAATATAAACTTGGGGCTAGAGGCTTACGTTCATTATGTGAAGAAATATTGACAGATGCCATGTTTAGTCTGCCAGGAAGTGATGAAACAAAGTTAAATGTAACAAAGGCTTACGTCGAAGGGAAACTTACTAGAACAACTCTTAAAAAACTAAAAGCCGTGTCTTAATTTGTTAGACAAATATCTTGTAAACGAAAGAAGCCACTCAAATTTGAGTGGCTTCTTTCGTTTGGATATATAATTAATATTGCAATAAGTTTTTTCTTTAGTGCGTGTTAAAAGTAACATTAATCTTGAAAGATAAAAATTGAGTACGATGATTTTAGATGAATATGGTGCTATTTTCGTTTAAGTAAAAATAAAATCCAATTTTATCGTTTAAACGCAGGCTTTTTTACACATTTAACTGTAATAACTCATCCATATAAAGTCTGGTATTAGATAATCTAGGGATCTTATGTTGACCTCCAAGTTTGTCTTTTTCTTTTAACCAATCATAAAATAACCGAGGGCGTGCAATATTTATTTTAGGTTTATTTAGTGTTATATTATTGAAGCGTTTGGCTTCATAATCTGAATTTAACGATTTAAGAGCGCTGTCAAATAAGTCATTAAAATAATGGAGATCTGTTGGAGGTGTTTTAAATTCAATGAGCCATTCATGAGCCCCCTTTTCTTTGCCTTGCATAAATACAGGAGCCGCAGTATAATCAATAATCTCTGCTTTTGTTTTTTTACATACTTGCTTTAAAGCATCTTCGGCATTTTCAATGATAAGTTCTTCACCAAAAACATTAATATGGTGTTTTGTCCTTCCAGAAACTTTTATCCTATAGGGATAGATGGAAGTGAAACGAACTGTATCTCCAATTTTATAACGCCATAAGCCGGCATTGGTAGTTATTATTACAGCGTAGTTAACCCCTTTTTTTACGTCACTTAATGGAATTATTTGTTCTTGTGATGTTCCATATGCATCCATTGGAATAAATTCGTAAAAAATACCATAGTCCAACATTAATAGTAATTCGTTCGAATTATTTTGGTCTTGAATGGCAAAAAAACCTTCAGAGGCATTGTAAATTTCGTAATATTTAAATTCCTTTTTTGGCAATATCGATTGATATTGATCGGCATATGGAGCAAAACTTACGCCTCCATGAAAGTAAACTTCAAGATTTGGCCAGATATCAAATAGACTTTTTTTATCTGTTGAATCAAGTACATTATTTAACAATACCAGCATCCATGATGGGACACCTGTTAGGCTTGTTACATTCTCGTTAATTGTTTCGTCTACAATAGCTTGCATTTTATGTTCCCAATCACTCATTAAAGAGACTTTACTACTGGGGGTACTACTAAATTCGGCCCAAAATGGCATATTGTCAATTAAAATAGCCGATAAATCGCCAAAAACGGTGCCATTTTCTTCATAGAGTTCTTTACTTCCACCAAGGCGTAAGCTCTTGCCTGTAAATAATTGTGAGTTTTCGTTGTTATTGAGATACATGCATAGTAAGTCTTTACCAGCAGCATAGTGACAGTCTTCTAAAGACTCAGTACTTACGGGTATAAATTTACTTTTTGCATTTGTAGTGCCGCTTGATTTTGCGAACCATTTTATTGGTGTTGGCCAAAATATATTCTGTTCTCCTCGTCGGGAACGTTCTATAACAGATTGGAAATCCTCATATGACGACACTGGAATTCGTTCAGTAAACGCTTTATAATTTTTAATAGAGGCAAAATCATATTGTTTGCCAATTTGAGTGTCTTTTGCAGTGTTTATGAGGTTTAATAGTAATTCATTTTGCACTTCATTAGGGTATTTTAAAAACAATTCAATTTGATGGAATCGTTTTTTTAAAAACCAGGAAGCAACAGAATTTACTAATGGGATTGGCATATATTATTTATCTTTACGAGACTAAAATAATAAAAATCTTTTTATGCAGTACCAAGGTGTGTTAACAAAAATGAAAACAGAGTTTGCTGAACCTATTCAATATTTTTTAGTTTTTGAAACTGATTTTTTAAATATGAATCAATTACTTAATAAAACTCTAAAAATCAGTTTTGTAAAGTACCAATGTTTAAACTGTGGCTTAGACAAACCAAAGTATAGACAGGGTTTCTGTAGAAGTTGTTTTTACGAAATTCCACAGGCAGCAGATTGGATTATGCGTCCTGAGTTAAGTACAGCGCATATAAATAAGGAAGATCGCGATTTGGAATATGAAAAGAGAGCACAGCTTCAGCCTCATATTGTTTACTTAGCAAACTCCAGCAATGTGAAAGTTGGGGTTACTAGAAAAAACCAAGTGCCTACACGTTGGATAGACCAAGGGGCACATGAAGCCATTGAAATTGTTGAGGTGCCTAATCGGTATATGGCGGGTATTACTGAGGTTGCACTGAAAGCCCATGTGGCCGATAAAACCAATTGGCGTAAAATGTTAAAGAATGAAATTGACGACGAAAACCTTTTGGATTGGAGACAGCGTTTAAAAGACTATATTCCTGAAGAAGTAAAAGATTATTTTATCGATACTAATTCCGAAACAAATTTAGTTTTCCCTGTAAATAAATACCCGACAAAGCCTAAAAGTTTAAATATTGAAAAGGCCCAGGAATACACTGGAAAGTTAGTCGGTATAAAAGGGCAATATCTCATCTTTGAAGATGATACAGTATTCAATATAAGAAGTAATGAAGGGACTGTTGTTGCTATAGAAATGCTATAGCAATTATTCAATTTACGTTCACTTCACAGATATAAAAAAGACTGGGGATTAGTTCCCCAGTCTTTGCAATTTTAAATAGTTTAACATATCAATTTGATACAACTTTTTTAATCCCTGTGCCTTTGTTTGTGGTTAATTTAATAAAGTAAAGTTGATCACTAAGCCCTCTAAAATCAATGCTTGTTTCAGCTTTTGATCCGCTATTATAATTGCGATCAATCCTTCTTTTTAATAAGGCTCCTTTGATATCGAATACTTCTATGATGACATCAGTCTCATAGTAAAATTTATAATTAATAAATAAATCATTTTTAAACGGTACTGGATATGCTTCAAAAGTTGGGCTGTCAGAAATTGATGCTGTTGATAGGGAGGCGTCTTCACAGTCTATGAAATTATTTTCATCATTAAGAGGATAGGAATCCGGATTATAGTCAAGATTTAAACAGTCGCAGTTTAAAACGCATGTTACAGCTTGTGTTATAACATGGATGCCATTGGTGTTTTCAACATTAACAGGGCCGATGGTGTACTGGGTTGCATATTCCAAAGGACCGCTATTGTAATTGTAAAGAGCAGGGTCTGCTGTAAACATTCCTTCACCATCTAATGGGTAACTATCGCAACCAATGAAAGCATTAACTTCACTCATGACATAAGGTTGGTATAAGATATATACTATGGTGACTTCACTCCCAGTGTAGTCAATAACAACATAACCTACATTAGTACCATTACTGGAGTATCCACATTCTTCGGCTCCAGCATATAACAAAAGAATATATTGACCAGGCGAGTCATAATACGTTGTCCATCCCCACAGGTTAGAGTCAATTTTATCATCGGTTAAAAAGCAATCACTAAATTCTTTATTTTTTGCATAGGCAATTTCACAATTTATAGGCTCATCTTCTTCCCAATAGAAAGTAACGCTACAGCTGTCTTCTTTTGGGGTACTGTGTGGGCATAAATCATAAGTTTTGTAATAATAAGTTAGACTACGTTCACAACCATTAGTCAGTCTTTCGGTGCGATCTAATGTAACACCTTGACTTTCTCCACTACAGCCATCAGTTGCCGTAATATACCCATCGTCAATTAAACTTTGTCCGCTTGGTATATCTGCATCACTTGGGTTACACCCTAGGTCTGTGTTTTCAGAATAATTACAATATATTTTAGGAGTTTGAGTTTCTGTCCAAAAGAGTGTTTGTGTTATGGTAGTTTCCAAGTCACTACAATCAGTAACTTTCCATGTTTTTGTTATTGAATGGATGCAGTCTTCAACAACTTCATCACCTATAGAAGGGAACCCGTCTACGACTTCCACACCACTACAGCCACCATCGAAAGTTGGGGTGTCAAAAATGAAACTTTCCGGATTACAATCCAGGTCTTTATCTTGAATGTCCGAAGTCTCTGAAGGCGCAGTATCATCTTCCGTCCATGAGAGTGTTTGTGTCACCGTGGTTTCCAATTCACTACAATCGGTTACTTTCCATGTTTTAGTTTGCGAATGGTTACAACCATCGACCATTTCGGTGCCAAGAGAAGGAAAACCGTCTACGGCTTCCACATCGCTACAATCAGCTTCGAAAGTAGGCGTGTCAAAAATGATACTGTCCGGATTACAACCCAGATCTTTATCTTGAACATTAGAAGTCTCTGAAGGCGCATTATCATCTTCCGTCCATGAGAGTGTTTGTGTCACTGTGGTCTCTAAATTACTGCAATCGGTTACTTTCCAGGTTTTAGTTTGGGAATGGTCACAGCCATCAATCATTTCGGAGCCAAGAGAAGGAAAACCATCTACGGCTTCCACATCGCTACATTCCCCATCAAAAGTTGGGGTGTCAAAAGTAATACTGTCTGGGTTACAACCCAGATCTTTATTTTGAATATCAGAAATCTCTGAAGGCGCAGTATCATCTTCCGTCCATGAGAGTGTTTGTGTCACTGTGGTTTCCAATTCACTACAATCGGTAACCTTCCATGTTTTAGTTTGGGAATGGTTACAACCATCTACCACTTCGCTGCCAAGAGAAGGAAAACCATCTACGGTTTCCACATCACTACAGCCTCCTTCGAAAGTTGGGGTGTCAAAAATGAAACTTTCCGGATTACAACCCAGATCTTTATCTTCAATATCAGAAGTCTCTGAAGGCGCAGTATCATCTTCCGTCCATGAGAGTGTTTGTGTCACTGTGGTTTCTAAATCACTGCAATCGGTTACTTTCCATGTTTTAGTTTGGGAATGGTTACAACCATCGATCATTTCGGTTCCAAGAGAAGGAAAACCATCTACGACTTCCACATCGCTACAATCACCATCGAAAGTTGGGCTGTCAAAAGCAATACTGTCTGGGTTACAACCCAGATCTTTATCTCGAATATTAGAAGTCTCTGAAGGCGCATTATCATCTTCCGTCCATGAGAGTGTTTGTGTCATTGTGGTTTCCAATTCACTACAATCGGTTACTTTCCAGGTTTTAGTTTGCGAATGGTTGCATCCATCAACTACTTCGGTTCCGAGAGAAGGAAACCCGTCTACGGCTTCCACATCACTACAATCCCCATCAAAACTTGGGGTGTCAAAAGCAATACTGTCCGGATTACAACCTAGATCTTTATCTTGAATATCAGAAGTCTCTGAAGGCGCAGTATCATCTTCCGTCCATGTATAAGTGACTTCACAAGTATCCGTTAAATCTCCGCAATCATCAGTAGCAGTAACTAGCCAAGTTTGACTTTTTTCACAATCATCACCTTCCACACCATTTGTAGAAACAGCCGAGGTAATAGTTGCGCCACAATTATCACTAACACTACTAGCAGCAATGACGTCAGTGGCATCTGGGATAGAATCTGGATTACATCCAAGGTCTAATCCTGTTGTTGGACATGTTATCACAGGGGGAGTAGAATCTTCAGTCCAGGTATAAGTGACTTCACAAGTATCCGTTAAATCTCCACAATCATCAGTAGCTGTAACTAACCAAGTTTGGCTTTTTTCACAGCCATCACTTTCCACACCATTAGTAGAAACGGCCGATGTAATAGTTGCACTACAATCGTCATCTACACTGCTAGCCGCAATGACGTTACTGGCATCTGGGATAGAATCTGGGTTACATCCAAGGTCTAATCCTGTTGATGGACATGTTATCACAGGGGGAGTAGAATCTTCAGTCCAGGTATAAGTCACATTACAATTGGCAGTATTATCGCAATTATCGGTAACCACGACATTGAAGACTTGTGTTTTTGTACAGTCACCAGTGATGTCACCCGCAGTAGCAACAACAGATTTCACGCCGCAATTATCATCGGTAATGACAGCATCCTCCGCATCACCAGTAGTTGGTAAAGTTGGATTACAGTCCAGATCGATAGGATCGACTGGACAGTTGATAGTTGGTGGTGTGTTATCATTTACTGTAATAAATTGTTCACAAGTTGTGAATTCTACATCATCAAAAAATAGGGTGTATGTTCTGGTGAAACTAGCGCCATCTCCATCACCACAAATATCGGTATCACCATCATCAGAACTTGACATAGTAACTGTGGCTCCACAAGATTCAATATCTAAAAAGACATCATCAGGACTCGTAAGTGCATCTGGAATGTCGCAACCTTTTATTTCGATTTCAGTTAAGTCGCACGTTGCGGCTAAAGTACAAGGTAAAAGCACTGCCGTTTCAGTATCTACATCAGAAAAAACATCTTGATCAAGATCAGTCAATCCTTTCGCAAATGCCACATTGGTAACAAATTCTGCAACAATATCTGCTGCTGTAATAGTATAGGACCCGGTAAATATCCAAGTCTCTCCGGTTTCGAGGATATCATCTCCATCATCACCCGTGTAGACAGTGAGATCTCCAATCTTGTCATCTGTTACAATAATATCTGTGATATCCGCAGATCCAGAATCTAAAGAGACCGCATATTGGTAATTTATTATATCTCCAACTGTAGAAAATGGATCGCCTGAAGTAATGGTTTTATCTATGAGTAAATCAGAAGGGGTTACACAAGACCCGTTTTGGGTTATATGATTATAAGTAAAGGTGTGTTCGTTATCTGAATTATCTGTAAAAATTAAAATATAAGTTCCAGCCTTAATTGTATCAACGAAATATTCATCACCAACGCCTCCTGTCAAGACCTCACCTTCATCAATTGTGTGACCAGTACCTTCTGGTGCTGGTTCCAAATTAAAGATGTCACTATTTCCAAAGGCAACTAAAGTATAGGGGCCACAATTACCAACATCTTCTAAAGTCATCGAAAAATAACTATTACTTGAATTACAATTCTGTCCAGTTTCAATATCTTGAAAAATAATTCTAAGACATCCATCGTCAGAAGTTTGCCCACAGCCAATACTCTCTGCAATATCATAATTTGCAGGACAATCTTGAGGATCATGAGGTATTCCCGAAGAATATGTAAGGGTTATATTCCCATTTCCTCCTCCATCATCACTTATAAAATTGTATGTAATACCATCTATTGTAAAAGAGCCGCCAGAACAATCCGTTTCATCTCCACCAATTAATACGCCACCATGAGCAACAACAAAATCGCATGCCACAGTTTGGTCAGCCGCGGCATTACCTGCTTCAAATTCAACTGTTAATGCTAAATCACCATTATGACTAATACATTGATAGTTACTTGGGCATTGTCCATAGAACTCTGAAACACCAAAAATTAAAAAAGTCAAAAATAACAACACACGCTTTTTGACTCTAGATAATGAAAATAAATTAGTAGCAGTTTTTACAAAATTTTGACATGAATTAATAGCATCGTTTTTCATAGCAAATGATTTTAAAATAAAACATACATTTTGTATATAGGGAATATACATAGAGCGATTTAATTAGTAAGATGCTTTGTTAGCAATAAAGAAATGTCTCTAACTTTAGAAATTAATCTATAGTCATTGAGAAGTTGAAAGGTTAATTACAAAGACCAACTTAACTCATTAAATTGTTCTAAATTTAATAAGACTAGCTAGTACAAAAGAGAAGATTTTCCCTTAACTTCACTTAAATAACATTTTCTTTTAAAACATATTTCTAATGTCCATCTACAAATCATAAGATTGTAAGAACTGTAAAACATGGGGCATTAAAAGAATAAATGCTATTAAACAAAATTAAAATACACTGACGGAAACTAGTGTATTCCTCTTAAAGATAGTGAATTACAATTAAAACAGCAAATTTTTTTTTAAATATTCAGGTTTTGCGAGTCTAAGGAAATTTCTTCGTTAATTTTTAAATTGAAACGTTTTCTGAAGAGATATACGCCTAAATAAAGGAAAGGGGTATCTATAAGTGCAATGAAGATTTTAAATAAAAACCCCGCTATTAGTAAACCATAAAATTTGTCCCAATCAATGATACTGAAGCTGCATAATAAGATTAATACTGTAAAGGTATCTACAAATTGTGATAAAAACGTCGAAAAATTATTCCGCAACCATAAATGTTTGCCTTTTGTGAGGCGTTTCCAATAGTGATAAATTTGAATATCAAAAAACTGAGCCAACAAATAGGCCATCATACTTGCGCCAACGGCTAAAATTGTTTGTCCAAATACCGTTGAGAAAAGTTTGTCATTCACAGGAGACCAGTCGGTAGCTGGAACTATATTTGCGATATAGATAATAAGTACCGAAAATAAAGAGGCAAAAATACCAACCACTACAATTTGATTGGCTTTTTTTTTGCCATAAATCTCACTAATTAAATCTGTAATTAAAAAAGTAATGGGATAAGGCAATATGCCAACAGAGATCTCAAATAGTTTTGTTCCGAAAATTTCGATGTCAAAGGGATACCAATAAAAAAATTTTTGAAAAATTAAATTAGAAACAACTAGAGATGTAATAAATAAAGCCCCTAAAAGCAGGTATATACGCTGTGCAAGAAGCTTGTCTTTTAATGTCATTTAATAAATTGTGAATAAATACGGAGAGTAAATATAACCTATTAATTTTTGTTTTAGTTATTTTGCGTTTACTTATGAATCAACCTAAAAAAGTTTTCATTTCGTTAGGGAGCAACCAAGGCGAGAAGTTTAGATATTTGCAACAAGCCATTGATCTTATTCATCAAAAAATTGGTGGGATTAAGCAAATCTCTAAAGTGTATGCCTCGGCAGCTTTTGGTTTTGAGGGAGATGAATTTTTAAATGCCTGCATAAGTGTTGAGACCGAATTAAAGCCTAGAAAAGTATTAACTCAATTGCTTGCTATTGAAAAGACTTTAGGGAGAATACGTACTAACAAGAAAAGCTACGAATCTCGGATTATTGATTTAGACATGATTTTTTATGAAGATGAGATTGTTGCAACCAAAACCTTAAGCCTTCCACATCCTGAAATGCATAAACGAAAGTTTGTTTTACTGCCATTAAATGATATTGGATCTGATGTTGTACATCCTAAGAAGAAAAAAGATATTGCAACACTTCTAAATAAATGTAAGGATAAAAGTCGGCCAGAACCAATTAATCTTTGGTTGAAAAACCCATCGCGATCATATGATTTTTCAAAATATAATTTCATTGCTATAGAAGGAAATATAGGTGCAGGAAAAACAAGTTTAGCAATAAAAATGGCGAATGATTTTAATGCAAAAGTCGTGTTGGAACGCTTTGCCGATAATCCGTTTTTACCTAAATTTTATGAAGAGCCTGAGCGTTATGCTTTTACCTTAGAGATGTCTTTTTTAGCCGATCGCTACCAACAAATAAGTGATGATTTATCTCAGTTAGATTTGTTTAAAGATTTCATTATTAGTGATTATGATGTTTTTAAGTCTTTGATATTTTCAAAAATAACCTTGCCGGAAGATGAGTTTATGTTGTATAGAAAATTGTTTTATCAGGTATATAAGGACATCGCAAAGCCAGATTTGTATGTGTATTTATATCAAAACACGGAACGTCTTCAGGCGAATATCAAGAAACGAGGTAGAGATTATGAGCAAAATATTCAGAATTCATATTTGGAAAAAATCAATTCAGGATATTTAGAATTCCTTAAAAGCCACAAAGAGATCAATGTAAAAATCATTGATATTTCCGATAAAGATTTTGTGACATCAAGACAAGATTATCTCGATATTTTAGATAAGGTTGCCCAAGCCATTTCTACAGACTAAGGTTTGAGTTTACTAAATAAGTCCCAAATTACTATTCCTGCACTTACCGATATGTTTAGGGAATGCTTTGTGCCGTATTGCGGAATTTCAATCACAGTATCACTAGCACTTACCACGTCTTGAGTCACGCCTTTAACCTCATTACCAAAAACTATGGCGTATGTTGTATTTGGTTCTGGTGTGAAATTATGGAGCATTGTTGCATTTTCGGCTTGCTCAATGCTTAATATTTTAATTTTGGAGGCTTTCAGTGACTCAATTAATTCCAATGTGCTTTCGGCATAGCTCCAATCGACAGTATCAGTACTTCCAAGTGCTGTTTTATGAATGTCTTTATGAGGTGGCTGTGCGGTAATGCCACAGAGATAAATTTTCTCAATTAAAAAGGCATCACTCGTTCTAAATACAGATCCAATATTGTTTAGACTTCTGATATTATCTAAAACAACTATAATGGGTGTTTTTGAAGATTTCTTGAACCCTTCAACGCTTAATCGGTCTAACTCACTATTTTTTAATTTACGCATATATTGTCAACAATTGTAGATAACTTAAAGGCTATTAATTGTTTAAAAAATCAAATATTAATTACTTTAGCCTTCTAGCTATGGCTACAAAAATAATACTATTTATAAAACAGATTACCATTGGCAAAAAAAACTAAAAAAGTAACACCATTAATGCAGCAGTATAATGCTATTAAGGTAAAGTACCCTGATGCGATGCTGCTTTTTAGAGTAGGGGATTTTTACGAAACCTTTGGTAAAGACGCAGTTAAGGCTTCTAGAATTTTAGGAATTATTTTAACCAAACGCGGTGCGGGAAGTGAAAGTGAAACGGAGTTGGCTGGATTTCCACATCATTCTATAAACACCTATTTGCCTAAATTGGTTAAAGCGGGAGAACGCGTGGCTATTTGTGATCAGTTGGAAGATCCAAAAGCAACAAAAACCATTGTAAAAAGAGGGGTTACTGAACTGGTGACGCCAGGAGTTGCTCTGAATGATGAAGTGTTGCACTCCAAAACCAATAACTTTTTAGCTTCAGTATATTTCGGAAAATATATTGGGGTATCCTTTTTGGATGTCTCAACAGGAGAGTTTTTAACTTCTCAAGGGAATGCTGAGTATATTGATAAGCTATTACAAAATTTTAATCCCAGTGAAGTTTTAATTGAAAAACAAAAGCGAAATGCTTTTACTGAGGCTTTTGGGAATAATTTTCATACGTTTTATTTAGAAGATTGGGTGTATCAAGACGATTATGCAAATGAAACCCTATGCAATCATTTTAAAACAAAATCTCTACAGGGCTTTGGAATAGGCGATTTGTATGAAGGTATTGTAGCTTCAGGATCAATATTACATTATCTTGGAGAGACCCAGCACCATAAATTGCAACACATTACAGCTATTCATAGAATTGCTGAAGATGAATATGTATGGATGGATCGATTTACCATTCGGAATTTAGAATTGTATCATTCTACAAATGCCAATGCGGTGACCCTTATTAATGTTATTGATAAAACCATTTCCCCAATGGGCGGGCGTTTACTTAAGCGCTGGCTGGCATTACCACTAAAAAATGTTGAAAAAATTAGAAGCAGGCATGAAGTGGTTCAATATCTTTTAGATAATGACATTACCCTTCAAAAGGTACAGCATCAAATTAAGCAAGTTGGAGACATTGAACGTTTAATTTCTAAGGTTGCCACTGCAAAAGTTAGTCCGCGTGAAGTAATTCAGCTTAAAAACTCATTAGAAGCGATTGTCCCAATAAAGGCTTTAGCGAGTAATTGTGAGAATGATGCTTTAAAACTTATTGGAGCTAATATTCAGGATACTGATGTGCTTCGCGAAAAAATCAAGGAAACTTTAAATGAAGAAGCTCCTGTTAATATATTAAAAGGAAATACGATTGATTCTACATTTTCTTCAGAACTGAAAGAATTACGCGATATGGCATTTTCAGGGAAAGATTATCTGGATAAAATGCTGCAACGTGAAAGTAAAAGTACAGGTATTCCTTCGTTAAAAATAGCCTCAAATAATGTGTTTGGTTATTATATAGAAGTAAGAAACACACATAAAGATAAGGTTCCTGAAGAATGGATTCGTAAACAAACATTGGTGAATGCTGAGCGTTATATTACCGAAGAATTGAAAGTGTATGAGTCAAAAATTCTTGGCGCCGAAGAACGTATTCTTGCCATAGAGCAACAACTGTTTGCCGAATTGGTAAGCTGGATGCATCAGTTTATAAAACCCGTACAACAAAACGCACAAAGTATTGGGCAATTGGATTGTTTGTGCGGTTTTGCACAGTTAGCCAAAGAAAATAGTTATGTGTACCCTATTATTGACGATTCATTTGATTTAGAGATAAAAGAAGGTCGTCATCCTGTGATTGAAAAACAATTGCCACTAGGCGATTCTTATATCACAAATGATGTGTTTCTAGATAGAACAACACAACAAATAATCATGATTACTGGACCTAATATGTCTGGTAAGTCGGCTATTTTGCGCCAAACAGCCTTAATAGTTCTCTTGGCACAAATGGGGAGTTTTGTACCCGCTAAGGCGGTCCGAATTGGATTGGTGGATAAAATATTCACCAGAGTAGGAGCAAGCGATAATATCTCGATGGGTGAATCTACATTTATGGTAGAAATGAATGAAACCGCTTCTATTTTGAATAATATTTCAGATCGCAGTCTTGTACTGTTGGATGAAATAGGACGAGGTACAAGTACTTATGATGGGATTTCAATTGCTTGGGCAATAAGTGAATATTTGCATGAACACCCATCAAAAGCAAAAACATTATTTGCCACACATTACCATGAGCTTAATGAAATGACTGAAACTTTTGATCGCATTAAAAATTTCAATGTTTCGGTAAAAGAATTAAAGGATAATGTCTTATTTCTTAGAAAACTGGTGGCTGGAGGAAGTGAACACAGTTTCGGAATTCATGTGGCTAAAATGGCAGGAATGCCCCAACAGGTAATTCATCGTGCCAATAAAATATTAAAACAGTTAGAAAAATCACATTCCAGTGAGGAGCTTACTGATAAGGTGAAGTCTTTAAATGATGAAATGCAGTTGAGTTTTTTCAATTTGGATGATCCTCTTTTAGAGGAGATTAAAGATGAGATTTTGCACATCGATATTAATACATTAACACCTGTTGAGGCCTTGATGAAGCTCAATGAAATTAAGAGAATGTTAGTTAAAAAGCAGCGCGCATAAAAAAATGTATTTTTTTTACGAAAAGCCTTTGGTATTATTAGAATTGTTTTAAATTTGCACCCGCAACAGACGTTGCGCGTTCATTAAAAACTGCGAAAGTAGCTCAGGGGTAGAGCATCACCTTGCCAAGGTGGGGGTCGCGGGTTCAAATCCCGTCTTTCGCTCTACACACTGTTAAAATATACCAAGTTGCTGAAGTGGTGGAATTGGTAGACACGTTGGACTTAAAATCCAATGGCCCTTGGGCCGTGCGGGTTCAAGTCCCGCCTTCAGTACAAATGAAAAGCTCATACGAAAGTATGGGCTTTTTTTGTTTCTAGGAATGCAAAAGTGTCTACTTTTAAGCATGGATGGAAACAAAAAAAGGCATCCACAGTGTGGATGAGCATTTTCTCAAGATGTTGAAGCGGGACTCACCGAAGGTAATTCTCGCCGGGTTATATTTATTAGAAATTTGGAGAATGCAAAAGTGTCTACTTTTAAGCATGGATGGAAACAAAAAAAGCCTTACTCGAATGAGTAAGGCTTTTTCTTATAATTTAATTTTTTTACCATTTTCGTCTAAAAAATGATACTCTAGATATGTGTAAGCATCTCTTGGTAATATTTTCACCCATTTTTTATGTTCAAAATACCATTTTGAACGTATAGATGGAAAACCTTTAGTTAAAAAGGCTGCTATAAAAGGATGTGTGTTTAAAGTCACCTTTTTATAGTCTTTTTTTAATATTAGTTCCAGATCATGCGCGATTTTTTGCACTAATATGATTGGAGCTTCAACTTCAGTTCCATTAATACCATTAGGATTTTCCTCTCTGGTTTTAATTTTCATTTCTGGTCTAACTCGTTGTCTGGTAATTTGTATCAATCCAAACTTACTTGGAGGTAATATTTTGTGTTTGGCTCTGTCATCTTTCATTTCATCACGAAGATGATTAAAGAGCTTTCTTCTGTTATCAGCGCTTGACATGTCAATAAAATCTATTACAATTATACCTCCCATATCACGTAAACGTAACTGTCGAGCCATTTCTGTAGCCGAGATTAAATTAACTTCAAGTGCTGTATCCTCTTGATTTTTTGCTTTATTAGAGCGGTTACCACTGTTTACATCTATTACATGTAGTGCTTCTGTATGTTCTATAATTAGATAAGCACCTTTAGCCATAGACACGGTTTTTCCAAAGGATGTTTTTATTTGTCTCTCAATTCCAAATTTTTCAAAAATTGGAACGTTTGACTGATACAACTTTACTATTGATTCTTTTTTTGGTGCAATTTCTCGCACGTAATCTTTAATTTGAATGTAAAGCGATTCATCATCTACCACTATTGAAGTGAATGTGTCATTAAAAATGTCTCTTAAAATTGAAGAGGCTTTGTTCATTTCTCCTAACACTTTACTTGGATGATGTGCTTTGTGTAGCTTTTTACACATTGCGGTCCAACGACCATACAAATTTTGTAAATCTCTGTCTAGTTCAGCTACTTTTTTGCCTTCAGCAACAGTACGTACTATAACACCAAATCCTTTTGGCGTTATACTTTTTAATAATCGTTTAAGTCGATCTTTTTCATCTTTGTCTTCAATTTTTTGAGAAATTGAAATACGATCTGAAAAAGGAACTAAAACTATATATCTACCAGCTATTGATAGCTCAGAACTAATTCTTGGTCCTTTAGTGGATATAGGTTCTTTAACGATTTGTACTAATGCAGATTGATTTGATTTTATAGCGTCAGCAATGCTTCCGTTTTTATCAATATCTTTTTCAAATGGGAAATCTTTTAAAGAATAATCTCTAAGTTTACCTGTGCTTACACGTTTTACGAATTTTAAAAGAGTAGGGAGTTTAGGGCCTAAATCATGATAATGCAAAAATGCATCTTTTTCAAAACCAACATTTACAAATGCGGCATTTAGACCTGGTACAGATTTTCGGGTTTTGGCTAAAAACACATCGCCAACCGAGAAATTACTGCCATCTTCATCTTTTTGAAATTCAATAAGTCTTCCATCTTTTAATAAGGCAAAATCAACATTGTTAGAACTAGAACGAATAATCAATTCTTTATTCATAAAGTTAATTTATATCCATACAGTTAAGTACAGATGGATTATACATATTGTTTGATTCACAGGGTTTAATCTGTAAAATTCATGATCATGTTAGGTAGTAACACAATAACTCATGAATTTAATATCAAAGAACGATTTTAATAAAACTGAAAAAGTAGTTATTAAAACTACTTTTTCAAATTATTTTTTCTTGTGACGATTAGCGCGTCGTCTCTTTTTACGCTTATGCGTAGCTACCTTGTGTCGTTTTCGTTTTTTACCACTTGGCATAAATAATGCTTTTTAAATTAATATTATTTTTAGTTTTTATTTAACCTCAACGTTAGCTTTTATGCTTTCTACAAAAACTTTCGCTGGTTTAAATGCAGGGATATTGTGAGCTGGAATCTTAATAGTTGTATTTTTTGAAATATTTCTACCAGTTTTTTCTGCTCTTGTTTTGATGATGAAACTACCAAAACCTCTAAGGTATACGTTATCACCACTTTCTAATGATGTTTTAACTTCACTCATAAATGTTTCTACTGTTGCTTGTACATCACCTTTTTCAATTCCTAATTTCTCAGAAATTTTTGCTACTATATCAGCCTTCGTCATTATTAATTATTTTATAGGGTTATCTATTAATTCTAAGGGATGCAAATATATGTATTTTATATTCAATATTTCAAGCCTAATTCATTAAATTTTAACCTTATAAACGTTTATTTTTGTCGTTTGAATATTTTTAAAAATGAACCTCACAAAAATTTTAATATATTGGTACTCAGAAGGTAAGAGAAGTCTTCCTTGGAGGGAGACACAAAACCCATACCATATTTGGCTCTCTGAAATAATTTTGCAGCAAACACAAGTCAAGCAAGGCTTACCATATTACGAGAAATTTGTGAATAATTTTCCGTCTGTTTTTCACCTTTCAGATGCAAAAGAGGAGCAGGTTTTAAAATTATGGCAAGGGCTGGGTTATTATAGTAGAGCTAGAAATTTACATTATACGGCTAAGTATATTGTAAAGGAGTTAAATGGTGTGTTTCCATCTACATATAAAGATTTATTAAAATTAAAAGGAGTAGGCGATTATACGGCTAGTGCAATTGCATCCATTTGTTTTAACGAAGCCACAGCTGTGGTAGATGGAAATGTCTACAGAGTGTTGTCACGTTATTATGGGATTAATACCCCTATTAATTCTACACAAGGAGTTAAAACCTTTAAGGATCTTGCACAATCTTTACTTCCTCATAAGAATATAGGTGATTATAATCAGGCTATTATGGAATTTGGAGCTATACAATGCAAACCTAAAAATCCTAATTGTGGTTATTGTCCTTTACAGAGTAGTTGTATTGCATTTAATAAGAATTGTATTAATCAACTTCCTGTTAAAATAAATAAGACAAAGATTAGTAAAAAGTACTTTAACTTTATAGTATTCATTTCAGCAGACGAAAAAACCATATTGCAACAGCGTACTTCTAAAGGGATTTGGCAAAATTTATATCAATTCCCATTAATTGAAACACATAAAGGATTATTGGAAAATGATTTTGAATCTAATGATGATGTTAAATCTATTTTGAATGGAACTGACTATACATTTAGCTTATATAATGAAAAAGAAATTGTTCACAAGCTTTCTCATCAACATCTATTCACCAAATTCTGGATTGTAAATGTAGATCAATTACCTCAAAAAGGGTTAAATGTATCAGAGATAGCTTCGTTGCCAGTACCTAAATTAATAGGTAATTTTGTGGATGAATTTAATTTTTAGAGTAAGCCATTTTAATTATTTTTATTACTTTTAAATATATCTATTTTAAAACCACTAATTTTGTGCTATAAATAAATTAATTATGTCTGGAACATTAAATAAAGTGATGCTAATTGGGCATTTGGGAGATGCTGTAAAAATGCATTATTTTGAAGGCGGTGGATGTATAGGTCGTTTCCCTTTGGCGACAAATGAAACTTATGTAAATAAGCAATCCAATGAGCGTGTCAATAATACAGAGTGGCATAATATTGTAGTGAGAAATAAGGGTGCAGAGATTTGTGAAAAATACTTGAGCAAAGGCGATAAAGTATATATTGAAGGACGGATAAAAACTAGAAAATGGCAAGATGATAAAGGGGTAGATCGATTTTCTACTGAAATACAATGTCAAGACTTCACCTTTTTATCTACCAAAAATGAAAGTACTAATGGAGCTGCTCCAACTCAAGCAACGCCATCTGCTAAACCAAATCAAGATATTGTTAGTGAACCCTCAGCTGATGATAATGATGACCTGCCTTTTTAATTGATAAGATAATACTCAACTTTTTGGTTGAGATTTCTAATTTAACTAATATTATAACAATTGGACCCTGATTCCTATAGTCTAGTTTTTTCTCTTTTTGCAATTGATGCCTCTATGGTGTCTGGTATTATTTTGCTAATTGTGCTTCTATGTTGCTCTGCTTTAATTTCTGGTGCCGAAGTCGCATTATTTTCTTTATCTCAAACTGATTTGGAGGAGGTATTAGAGAAGGAATCAAAAGCGATGGAGATTATTTCTAAATTATTACAAAAGCCAAAAAAATTATTAGCTACTATTTTGGTGGCAAATAATTTTATAAATATTGCAATAGTAATCCTCTTTGCATCAATTAGTGATGTGTGGTTTAAAAACGTGAATTCGGTACTCGACTTTTATTTTTTTGAAGTTAACCTGGTGTTCTTTTTAAAAGTAATTGTAGCCACATTTTTAATATTATTATTTGGTGAAATTTTACCCAAAGTTTATGCCAGTAGAAATAATATAAAGTTTTCGAGGTTTATGGCCTATCCATTAAAAGTATTGGATATATTATTCGCGCCTATTAGTTTGCCTATGCAGAGTGTAACACATGCTATCCACAGAGGTTTAGGAAAGCAAAAATCCAATTTAAGTGTAGATCAGCTATCACAGGCACTAGAGCTTACAAGTGAGGAGGACACAACCAAAGAGGAACAGAAAATATTAAAAGGAATTGTGTCTTTTGGGAATACAGACACAAAGCAAGTCATGCGGCCTCGAATAGATATTTTTGCTTTGGATGAAAGTTTAGATTTTAAATCAATTATTCCTAAAATTATAAAACACGGGTATTCTAGAATTCCTGTGTATAAGGATAATGTTGATAGTATCTTAGGGATATTGTATGTCAAAGATTTATTGCCATATTTAGATAGAAAAGAATTTGCATGGACCAGCTTATTAAGAGAGGCGTTTTTTGTCCCAGAAAATAAAAAGTTGGATGATCTAATGGTGGAGTTTCAAGAAAAAAAAGTGCATTTAGCGGTGGTCGTAGATGAATATGGAGGAACCTCCGGATTGGTCTCACTTGAAGATGTTATTGAAGAAATTGTTGGAGATATTAGTGATGAGTTTGATGATGATGATTTGAATTACTCTAAATTAGATGATCACAATTATGTCTTTGAAGGTAAGACGACATTGAAAGATTTTTACAGAATTATAAAATTAGATGATGAGAACGTTTTTGAATCTGAAAAAGGCGAAGCCGAAACCATTGCAGGGTTTGTTTTAGAGATTTCAGGAAGCTTTCCCAAAATTGACAGTAAAATAAATTTTAAAAATTACGTTTTTACTATAGAAGCACTAGATAAAAAACGCCTGAAACAAGTTAAAGTAACGATTGGAAACAAATGAAAAAAATCACTCTTTTTTTTATATTTATAATGGCAGTATCCTGTGGCAAAGACCCTGTACCAAAGCCTAAGGCGTTATTGCGATTGGAGTATCCCATACAAAAATATATTGAGGTCAAAACCGAATTACCGTTTACTTTTGAAAAGAATAGTTTCGCATCGGAGATAGATGCAATAAAAGTTTCTAGAGATCAAGAATCATTTGGCTTAGATATTAATTATCCTTCATTAAAAGGAACTATATATTTAAGTTATAAGGAAATACATAATAATGAACTAGATGCTTATTTAAAGGATGCTCAAAATATTACCCAAAAACACGCTCAAAAGGCAGATGAGATTATAGAACAACCTTATGATGATAATACAAGGAATGTGTTTGGTATGTTTTATGAAATTGGCGGTAATGCTGCATCACAGTCTCAATTTTATGTAACTGATAATGTGCGTCATTTTGTAACTGGGTCTTTATACTTTTATACTAAGCCTAATTACGATTCAATACTTCCTGCTGCTGATTATCTCAAAAAGGATATCCAACATATAATGGAAACTATTCAATGGAATGAATAAAAAAAGGCTACTCATTGAGTAGCCTTTTTATGATATGGAGTATAATTATGCTTTAATTTTCTTTTCAGCACAACATGCTTTTTTGCAATCTTCGGCACATGCTTTTTTCTCGACTTCAGTTTTGTCTTGACAGCAAGCCTTTGTACAGTCTTTATCACATTCCTTTTTTACAGAAAAGGCTTGGACTGTTTTCATGTTGCTAACTTTATAGATGTCTGCAGCTTTTGAAACTGTAGTTTCTAATGACATGTGATTAACCACGGCTTCATCATATTCAACCATTGCTAACTTTCTTTCAAAATCTACCTTTGCAGATTTCACGCCATCCATTCTTGCAATTTTCTTTTCTATCGTTCTGGCACAGCCTATTTCACAAGTCATACCATTAATAGTGAATTCCGATTTTATAAAAGTAGCGTCTAGATTAAGTGCTTTTTCGGTTTTAGCTATCGCAATTCCTGTTTCAATAGTTTTTACTTCAGGTTGTACTTCATTTTTACATGAAACTATCGCCAGCGTCAATAGGGTGACAGCTAAAATATTTTTCAATGACTTCATAGTTTTTTGATATTAAGATACGTGCAAAGTTAGTAATTATTATAGTTTATTGCAGTTAAAATTATCACTTTTGATTCTTTTAATTTTCTATATATGCAAGTAGGTAATAAAAAATGGATTTATCTTGTAATACTCGCCTTAATTTGGGGGAGTTCATTCATACTTATTAAAAAGAGTTTAATTGGATTAACACCATTACAGTTAGGCGCTTTGAGAATCTTGATTTCGGGACTTTTTATATTTGTTTTTGGAATTAAAACCATAAAAAATATTACAAAAATACAATGGAAATGGCTTGTAATTTCAGGGTTTTTAGGGACCTTCTTTCCAGCATTTTTATTTGCATATGCCGAAACTGAAATTGATAGTGCAGTCGCATCAATATTAAACTCGTTAGTTCCTTTAAATACTATTTTGTTAGGTTTTGCTGTTTTTAAAATAGCATCGACTAGGCGTCAAATTATGGGTGTTATTATTGGTTTTGTCGGTACTGCATTACTTATATTGAAAGGAGCAGATTTGAATCCTGAGCAAAACTATTTATACTCAGGCTTTGTGGTAATCTCGACAGTGATGTATGCAGCAAATGTCAATATTATTAAACGACATTTGCAAGATGTAAAAGCAATTACCATTGCTGTTGGTAATTTTGCTTCAATTGTAGTTCCTGCATTTATAGTATTACTGTTTTCAGATTTCTTTTCGAAGGAAACATTTGAAGGACCAGATTTTATATTATCAATAGTTTACGTTATTATACTTTCGGCTTTTGGAACAGCATTGGCTAAAGTTTTATTTAATAAACTGGTGCAAATGGCAACTCCAGTTTTTGCCTCGTCTGTCACATATTTGATGCCTGTTGTTGCTGTTGTTTGGGGGCTTTTAGATGGCGAAGGGTTTAGCGCTTTGCAAGGTTTGGCAACCCTAATAATTTTGGCTGGTATTTATTTAGCGAATAAAAGAAATTAAGAGATCAACTTATTACGAGTTGAGTTTTGATTACTTCTTTTTTTTGAATATGGCTCGGATTTCAATGGAAGGTTAAAATAAGCCCTATATTTATAGGAATGCAGCTAATTTTTCCCGAAATTTAAAGGAGTATTAATGTTATAAACCATAGAAATTATGAACAAAATAGCATTACCAGTTCGATTTGGAATCGCTATAAGCGGTTCGTTAATTGCGTTTTTTTTGATTTTGTCACTTTTTGAAGCACATACCTCTCCTATTTATAGTCTTTTCAACGCTATTATTACAGGTTTCGGAATTTATGAAGCGATAAAAATTCATAAATTAAAGCAAGGCAGTGAATTTAATTATACCAATGGTTTTACGGTTGGTTTGATTACTGGATTTATAGCCACTTTAATTTTTACAATCTTCTTTACATTTTATGCTACTGAAATTGATGCAAACTTCCTTATTAAACTACTAGAGGTCTTTAAAGGAGACTACAATGTAGGTATCGGTTTAGTGTCATTGGCTGTTGCAATTATGGGGTTTGCAACCACGGTAGTTTTAACACTAGCTTTTATGCAGCTTTTTAAGAACAGTAGAAATATTCCGCAAAACCGCTAAATCGTTTGTAATTTAATTAATTAGGAGTATATTTGCATCCGCTTTCTAGCAAGGAAGCTCATTTATTGAATAAATTAATTAATAAAACGTTACGCTAATGTACGCAATTGTAGAGATAGCAGGGCAACAATTCAAAGTTGAAAAAGACCAGAAAGTCTTTGTCCACCGTTTACAAACAGAAGAAGGAAAGAAAGTATCTTTCGACAATGTTCTTTTGTTAAGTGATGGAGACAAAGTAACTGTAGGCGCCCCAGCTATAGACGGAGCTCAAGTAGGAGCAAAAGTCTTAAAGCACCTAAAAGGTGATAAAGTTATAGTATTTAAAAAGAAAAGACGTAAAGGTTACCGTGTTAAGAATGGACACAGACAATCTTTAACTGAAATTCAAATTGAAAATATTGTAGCTTCAGGAGCAAAACCAGCTAAGGCTGAAAAAGCAGCTCCTAAGAAAGCAGAGCCAAAAGCAACTACTCCAAAGGTAGAAGCTAAGCCTGTTGCTAAAAAGGAAGAAGCAACTCAAGATTTAAGCAAAATGACTGTTGCTGAATTGAAAGAAGCTGCAAAAGCAAAAGGAATTACAGGTATTTCTTCAATGAAGAAAGCCGATTTAATTGCTGCGTTAAGTTAATTTTTAATATATAAAATCGAAATAAAATGGCACATAAAAAAGGAGTCGGAAGTTCGAAGAATGGTAGAGAATCAGAATCAAAACGTTTAGGCGTTAAGATTTTTGGTGGTCAAGCTGCAATAGCTGGAAACATTATCGTTAGACAAAGAGGTACAGCACATAATCCTGGTGAGAATGTGTATGCTGGAAAAGATCATACTTTACATGCTAAAGTTGACGGTCTTGTAAAATTTACAAAGAAAAGAAATAACAGATCATATGTTTCTATAGTCCCTTTTGAGGCTTAAGACATCGTTTTTCTTTAAAATATACTAAACCCTTTCTGTTTTCAGAAAGGGTTTTTTGTTTTGCGCTTATATCCTTATAGCTACGTTCCTGTACTTTCTCTTTATAGAGTTAGTGGTTTTTCTTTTGCTACACCTCCTTTTGATGAGAATGTTGAGCTCAATGGGTCTTTTACTGGGGAAATGAAAATTGCCATTAATAAAAAGGATATGGACTGTTCTATGGTGCTGTATGAGCAAACAGCAGAAGGTAAGTTTTTTAAATTATCTTTGGTTTTATGGATGGATATTCAGGAACAACTTTGACGAAGAAACTCGGTATAAAGGAAGGACAGGTTGTTTTATTGGTAAATCAACCAAAGTATTATATGAAATTGTTTACTGATTTTCCTGAACAGGTTCAGATGGTTAAACATCCCAAACCGGAAACTGTAGATTTTATTCATGCTTTTTATTTCACCCAAAATGTCATGCAAAGTGAATTATCAGAATTGAAGCCACTTTTAAAAAAAAGTGGGATGATATGGGTGAGCTGGCCTAAGGGTAGTTCAAAACTTGAAACAGATTTAAATAGAGAAATAATTCGGGATTATATGCTTGCTGAAATTCGTTTAGTTGATGTAAAGGTTGCTGCTATAGATAATGATTGGAGTGGTTTGAAATTTGTGTATAGATTAAAAGATAGGATTTAAAAAACCCTTGCAATATTCTCATTCAAGTTGAGAAAATTGCAAGGGTTCTAATTATCTATAAACACAGCGCTCTAATAGCGATAGCACTCAGTGTTAATATCTATAATGCTCTGGCTTATAAGGGCCATCAACCGTTACACCAATGTAACTCGCTTGATCTTCGCGTAACTCAGTTAACTCAACACCAATTTTTGCCAAGTGCAATTTTGCTACTTTTTCGTCTAAAGATTTTGGTAACATATACACTTCGTTTTGGTAAGCAGCTTTGTTAGTCCAAAGTTCTATTTGTGCTAATGTTTGGTTTGTAAATGAGTTACTCATTACAAAACTTGGGTGTCCTGTTGCACAACCTAAATTTACCAAACGACCTTCAGCAAGAATAATAATGTCTTTGCCATCAATAGTATATTTATCGACTTGTGGTTTAATTGTATCTTTAGTATTTCCATGATTGCCATTTAACCATGCCATATCAATTTCGTTATCAAAGTGTCCAATATTACAAACAATAATCTTGTCTTTCATGGCTTCAAAATGACGCCCTTGAATGATGTCTTTATTTCCAGTTGTTGTAATTACGATATCTGCATTACCAACAACAGTTTCTAATTTTTTTACTTCAAAACCGTCCATTGCAGCTTGTAAAGCACAAATAGGATCAATTTCTGTAACAGTTACAATACTACCTGCGCCACTAAAAGAAGCAGCAGTTCCTTTACCAACATCACCATAACCACAAACAACAACTCGTTTACCAGCTAACATCACATCTGTAGCACGACGAATGGCATCTACAGCACTTTCGCGGCATCCGTATTTATTGTCGAATTTAGATTTAGTAACTGAATCGTTTACATTAATTGCAGGCATTGGCAAAGTCCCGTTTTTTACACGTTCGTATAGTCTATGAACACCTGTAGTTGTTTCTTCACTTAATCCATTTATTCCTCCAGCTAGTTCTGGAAAACGGTCTAAAACCATATTGGTTAAATCACCACCATCATCAAGAATCATGTTAAGGGGTTGTCTGTCTTCACCAAAGAACAAAGTTTGCTCTATACACCAGTCAAACTCTTCTTCGGTCATGTCTTTCCATGCGTAAACAGCAGTTCCTGCAGCGGCAATTGCGGCAGCAGCTTGATCTTGAGTAGAGAAAATATTACAAGAACTCCAAGTTACTTCAGCACCAAGGGCTTGTAAAGTTTCAATTAATACGGCAGTTTGAATGGTCATATGTAAACATCCTGCAATACGTGCTCCTTTTAAAGGTTGTGAGTCTTTGTACTCATCTCTCAAACTCATTAAGCCTGGCATTTCTGCTTCAGCTAAATTTATTTCTTTTCTACCCCAAGCCGCTAGCGACATATCCTTTACTTTATTAGCTACGAAAGGAACTGTTTTTGTATTCATATTAATTTTTTCTTTATGTTTTTAAAATGTATCTACTTTGGCTTTCGAACTTAAAATAGTTAAATTCGCTTATTAATATTATTAATCTGCCAAATGCGGTGCAAAGATAATCAATAACTTTCAGAATATTAAATGCCTCTTTATAAAACGTTTCATCCTAATTCACAAACTACCGTTAAAATCTGGGAGATTACAGAATCGTATACTGACTTAATTGAATCATTAAGCTTAAATACCAATAGTTTGGCGCGTGTTTCTAATATGAAAAGCGAAATTCATCAATGTGGATTCTTGAGTGTTCGAAGCTTATTAGCTGAATTTGGGTATTCTGATGATGACCTGTATTATGATGCTAATGGGAAGCCTCATTTATTAAATGGTAAGTATATTTCAATTACGCACTCATTTATATTTTCGGCTGTTATTATTAGTGATGTCCCTGTTGGAATTGATATTGAAAAGCAACGAGATAAAATTAGTGTCATCGCAGATAAGTTCATTGATTATGAATTTCAATATTTAAAGAATAAAAGCGATCGTTATATTAATGACCTCACTGTAATTTGGTGTACCAAAGAAGCATTGTATAAACTATTTGAAACGCCAGGGCTTAGTTTTAAACAACATACCTTAGTCATTCCCTTCAATTTAAAAGATGAAACTACTATTGCCTGGATTGACTATAATGATTTTAAACATCGTTATCATATTCATTTTTATGAGTTTGAAGGTTTTACTTGTGCGTATGCCATACCTTAATTTAAAAAAATGAAAATATCAATAGAACTTACTTTAATGCCGCTTCAAAATGACTATGAAGACCATATAAAAGCATTTATAAAAGAGCTTAGAACTTCAGAGTTTACTGTTTTGGAGAATCCTCTAAGCACTCAAATTTATGGTGATTTAGAGACATTAATGCCGTTTTTGACTAAAACGATGAGAACTTCTTTTGAAAAACAAAAAGGGGTAATTTTAAATATGAAAATTGTAAAAAGCGATAGAAGCGATTATGAGCCAGATTTTTGATTTTCTTTTCGAACAGTATTCTAGTTATCAAACCATTGATATTGTTCTAGAAGCAATAGCTATTGTATTTGGGTTTCTATCAGTTTGGTATTCAAAACAAAATAAAGTTTGGGTATTTCCAACAGGAATGATTAGCACCTGCATATTTGTCTATTTATTATTAAAATGGGAGTTGTTAGGAGATATGATGATTAACGGCTATTATTTTATTATGAGTGTTTATGGCTGGTATATCTGGACTCGAAAAATTGATGCTACCCATGTGACACAAATTTCCAGAACAACGCCCAAAGAAAAGAACATGAGTGTTCTCATATTTTTAGCGACCATTTTATTTGTGTTTTTTGTTTATAAGGCAAATGATAAATGGACAGGTTGGGTTGCCTATATAGATACTATAACCACTGCTGTATTCTTTGTTGGAATGTGGCTTATGGCACGACGTAAAATTGAAAACTGGATTTATTGGATAATAGGGGATCTTATCTCTATTCCTTTGTATTTTTATAAAGGATTTACTTTGACGAGTTTTCAATATTTAGGATTTACTTTAATTGCAATTTTTGGATATTTAGCATGGAAAAAAGCCTTAAACAAGAACCTTCAGACTGTATAAAAGTTGTTTTGTTTGGACCTGAATCTACAGGTAAAACAACATTGTCAAGACAGTTAGCCAGATATTATAACTCTATCTGGATACCTGAGTACGCAAGAGAATATTTGCAAAACAAATGGAATTACGAGCGTAAAACCTGTGAACCAAAAGACTTATTACCTATAGCATTTGGGCAAATGGCACTTGAAAACGAATTGGCAAAAAAAACGGACACAGTATTGATTTGTGATACAGATTTGCTAGAAACCAAAGTTTATTCTGAAGCGTATTACTCTGGAACATGTGATGAAATTTTAGACAAATATGCCTTAGAAAACTCTTACGATTTGTATTTTTTAACTTATATTGACACCCCTTGGGAGGCGGATGATTTAAGAGATAGGCCAAATCACAGATTACAAATGTTTAAAGTTTTTGAAGATGCTTTAATAAAGTATAATCGGCCTTATGTTTTATTAAGAGGGAATAAAATAGAACGACTGAATATTGCTGTTAAATATATTGATGAATTAATAAAAAATAAGCTGTGAATTTTTCGAAAAGCGATATTGCACAAATTACACAAAAAGGCTTGACCGTTGATAAAGTTAAAGCGCAAATAGCCGTTTTTAAAAAGGGAATCCCTTTTGTAAACCTCAAAGAAGCGGCAACTATAAATAACGGTGTACTTAATTTAAGTGAAAATGAAAAGGTTCATTATTCTAATTATTTTGAAAGTCAATGTAATGCCATTTCAATTATAAAATTTGTACCAGCTTCAGGAGCAGCAACAAGAATGTTTAAGGCCCTATTTGCTTTTTTGAAAGATTATAACCCTGAAGAAGAAAGTATAAACTCCTATATAAATAGAACTAAAAACAATGAGCTTTCAGTTTTTTTAATCGGGTTGGAAAAGCTGCCCTTTTTTGAAGAGGTTGTTTCAAAAATTCACAAATTGATACCTGATTTTAATGAATTATCACAAGATCAAAGACGATTGGCGTTTGTTGAAACCATGTTAGATGATGATAAATTAAATTTCGCTCAATATCCTAAAGGATTGATCCCTTTTCATAGATATAAGGATTATGTCTCTACTGCATTTGAAGAACATTTATTTGAAGCTGCTTTGTATGCAGCATCAAATAATGAGGCGAATTTGCACTTTACAATTTCAGAAAGACATAATCATAAATTTGATGAAGAGTTTAAATATATTGAAGAAGATGTAGAAGAAAGAACAAAGACAAAGTTTAATATATCATTTTCTTACCAAAAACATTTAACAGATACCATCTCTGTAACTCCTAAAAATGAACCTTTTAGAGATGATGATGGTAGTTTGGTTTTTAGACCATCTGGACATGGAGCTTTATTGGAGAATTTAAATGAGCTCAAAGCGGATATTATATTTATAAAAAACATTGATAATGTTGTCGTTAATAAATATAAAGTTGATGTTTCTCAATACAAAAAGATACTGGCAGGCGTTTTGTTAGAAGTGCAAAATCAAGTTTTCGAATATTTAAAGCTGCTTGAAACAAATACATATGATGACAATACACGGTATGAAATTGCCCAATACATATCACAGCAACTAAATGTTTCTATTAATAGTGAATTTAAAAAATACTCAGAAAAACATCAAATTGAATATTTAAGAGATAAGCTTAATAGGCCTATTAGAGTTTGTGGGATGGTTAAAAATGAAGGCGAACCTGGGGGCGGACCTTTCTGGGTAGAAGGTGAAGGGGGTAGAATCTCTTTACAAATTGTAGAATCTGCGCAAATTGACAAAAAGAATAAGCAGCAAAAAGATATTCTAAAACAGGCAACCCATTTTAATCCTGTTGATTTGGTATGTGGGGTAAAAAATTATAAGGGAGAACAATTTGATCTCACGCAATTTGTAGACAGGAATACCGCTTTTATTACTATGAAGACTAAAACCGGTAAGAACCTTAAAGCACTGGAGCTTCCAGGCTTATGGAATGGAAGTATGGCAAACTGGAATAGTATTTTTGTTGAGGTACCACTAATTACATTTAACCCGGTGAAGACTGTAAACGATTTATTAAAAGCACCACACCAACTATTTTAGTTTTGAAATATTCTAAATTAATACCAGAATTAACATTTAGAGCTGTTAGAAGCTCAGGAAGTGGAGGACAACATGTTAATAAGGTGTCTTCAAAAGTTGTGCTAACTTTCAACGTTTCAAACTCAGCAATTTTAACTGATACTCAAAAGGAATTATTGAAAACCACCTTGATTAACAGACTTAATAGTAATAATGAACTTGTTTTACACTGTGATGAAAGTAGAAGTCAGCATAAAAACAAAAGCTTAATTATTTCACGTTTTCTTCAAATAATTGAGCAGGGCTTAATTATTCCTAAAAAAAGAATCCCTACTAAAACGCCTAAAAAAGTAATTAGAAAGCGTTTGGAGAATAAGAAAAAGCAATCAGACCGAAAATCAAACCGGAAAAAGCCTGATATAGATTAGGAATTATAACTTTTTTAAAGCAAGGTCAAATTAAAGCCTAAAAAATATTTCTATAAATCTTTATTATTTCTAAAATCTAAACTACATTTGTAGCGTTCTCAAAAAAGGGGTGCCTATATCGGCTGAGATCATACCCATTGAACCTAGAACAGATAATGCTGTTTAGGAAATGAGCTATTAGAAAATGTCAAGTGGACATTTTTAGCAAATGCCAAAGAATCATCAATTATGAGGCTTTTGCGATTTAGCTCTTGGAAAAAAGAAGCAATATGCTTCAAAAAAAAATTATTAATAATAAAGAATAATTACCTCTTTTTATTCGATTATTTACATAATCGTAATGAAAAATTTATTTCTTTTTTTAACACTATTGGTGTTATCGGTCAGTGCAAAAGCACAACAAAATCAAACACAAAAAGATTCTACTAAAACCGAAAAACTTGACGAAGTTTTGGTTCATGCCATTCGGGCTAAAAAGTCAGATCCCATTACACATTCAAACCTTACCAAAGCCGAACTTGAAAAGCGAAATTTGGGGCAGGACATACCTGTATTATTAAATTATTTACCTTCTGTTGTGTCTTCTTCTGATGCTGGGGCGGGCATCGGATATACTTATATGCGTGTTCGTGGATCGGACGGATCTAGAATTAATGTAACTATTAACGGAATCCCATATAATGATGCTGAAAGTCAAGGCACATTCTGGGTGAATTTGGGAGATTTAGCTTCTTCTACAGAAAGCCTGCAGTTGCAACGTGGTGTTGGGACATCGACCAATGGATCTGGTGCTTTTGGCGCAAGTTTAAATATTCTAACAGATGCTGTTGCTAATCAAACATCAGCAGAAATATCAAACTCTTTTGGGTCTTATGGAACAAGAAAACATACCGTTGAGTTTAACTCAGGAACGTTGAATGATCATTTTTCAATAGCTGCACGTTTATCTAATATTAAATCAGATGGCTATGTTGACAGAGCGTTTTCAAACTTCAAAACTTATTTTTTACAAGGGGCTTATGTAGATGATAACACCTTAATCAAAGCCTTAGCTTTTGGAGGAAAGGAAAGAACCTATCAAGCATGGTTTGGCTTGACTGCCGATGAGCTCAAAGAAGATCGTCGTCAAAACCCGTATACTTACGATAATGAAACCGATAACTACTGGCAAGATCATTATCAGTTACATTGGAATGAACGATATGATAATAACTGGTCGACTAACTTAGGTTTGAATTATACCAAAGGGAAAGGTTATTTTGAGCAATTCAAAGGAGAAGAAGCTGCTGAAGACTTTAATAACTTGATTGTAGATGATTCTGAGCTTATAGTTCGTCGTTGGTTAGATAATGATTTTTATGTTGTCAATGCCAATGTGGAATATAAAAATAATGGATTGAATATTATAACTGGTTTCTCTTACAGCAATTATACAGGGGACCATTTTGGAGAAGTGATTTGGGGGAGTAACCTCGCGACAAATACTAATATTAATGATCAATATTATTTTAGTGATGCTTTGAAAAACGAAACATCTCTATTTTCGAAAGCTAATTTTGAAATTAGTGAAGAATTGTCAGGTTATGTTGATATTCAGGGGCGTTTTGTGAAATATAAAACCAAAGGATTGACATCAAAGCGAAAAGGAATTGATGTCAATGAATCATTTGAATTCTTCAATCCTAAGTTTGGTTTGACCTATAATTTAAACTATAATAATAGTCTGTATGCTTCTTTTGCAAGAGCGAATAGAGAGCCTAACCGAGATGATTTTGAGAACGGAATAGATACTCATGAAAGATTGGATGATTATGAATTTGGATGGCGAATGAATAATGAAAAAATTCAGTTAAGTGCGAATCTGTATTACATGAATTATAGAAATCAATTGGTATTAACTGGAGCCATAGATGATGTAGGAGCACCAGTAAGAGCTACAAGCGGAAAGAGCTACCGGCTTGGACTTGAAGTAGAAGCTAATATTAAAGTTTCTGAGCAATTAAGTTTGCGTCCAAATTTTGCATTGAGTAAAAATAGAAATGTAGACTTTTATGCTCCTGTTGATGGAATGTTGACAGATCTTGGAGATACACCAATTTCATTTTCGCCATCTATAATTGGAGCTAATGCTTTTATATTTCACCCAACTGAAAATTTCCAGATCTCATTTTTGAGTAAATATGTAGGAGAACAATTTATGAGTAACTTAAACAGCAAAGTGTCAGGTCTTGATAAATTGGAGGCTTACTTTACTAGCGATCTCAGCATTAGCTACGAAATCAAATCTAAAGCAATTTTTAAATCCATTGTGTTATCTGGATTGGTAAATAATATTTTTAATGCTGAATATGTAGATAGAGGGTATTATTATACTTATGATGATACTTGGTCAGCCCCAGGGCTTACGACTACTGTTGATGGATCAGGTTATTACCCACAAGCAACAACCAACTTTTTAGCTGGAGTAACTCTAAAATTTTAAACAAATAATTAAGGCTTAATAAAAACCTCTGCAGTTAGCTGTGGAGGTTTTTTAATTGGTAATTAATAAGTTGCTTCCACTTTGTTCAACGCGATAAGCCTTTAAGCCACAACGTAAATTACTATTACCTAAAGGTTGTCCTGTAATAAGACTATAAAGATTTTCATCATTACACCCACATTTGCCCTCTAAGCCAGTAATATTAAGTCTTGAACAAGAACTAGGCGTATGATTTGGATCACTAGCATCCCATGCTAAATATCCTGTCCCAGAGTTTGTCACGATGACGCCTCCATTACCAACATTTGCTACATAAATAGAGTTACTAGTAAATTGTAATTGGCTGTATTGTGGAAGGTTTAAATTGACACTTGTGTTTACACCAATATTTAATAAGTATTTGCAATTATTGTCAACGTCATTTTTACTACAGCTAAATAATATTGAAGTCATGATAAGCGCTAAAAGTGTCTGTTTCATATATTTTGATCTGCCATAATTGGCGTTTTAATATTCGTATTTCTTGCTCGCAATTTACAACAAAAAGCATGGGGCATTAAATATTTTGTATATTTGCTTTATATCTCGTGTAAACGAGATTTTTTGCATTAATTCCGAAGGTATTTCGGAATATTTATAATTAAAAAAAATGCAATATTTAATATTAACGATCAAATTATGAGTAACGTATCTTATTATACGGCAGAAGGATTAAAAAAGCTAAGAGGCGAACTAAAACAATTGAAAGATGTTGAGCGAGTCAAAGCATCAAGGGCTATTGCTGAAGCAAGAGATAAAGGAGATTTAAGTGAAAATGCCGAGTATGATGCTGCCAAGGAAGCTCAAGGAATGCTGGAAATGCGAATTTCTAAATTAGAAGACTCCCTTGCAGGGGCACGTATAATTGATGAATCTCAAATGGATAGCTCTAAAATATTGGTGTTATCTATTGTGAAAATTAAAAATCAAACCAATGGCATGGAAGTGACCTATACTTTGGTTGCTGATGGTGAAGCCGATTTGGCAGCAGGAAAAATTTCTGTTAATTCTCCAATTGGTAAAGGGTTACTAGGAAAGACGGTTGGTGATATAGCCGAGATTCAAGTGCCAAATGGTGTAATGAAATTCGATATTATCGAAATCTCAAGATAGATCCCAAAACATATATTATTAAAAAGATTCCTGTTAACGCAGGAATCTTTTATCTTTACAATACTAATTAGTCGAACTATGTCTTCAATATTCACAAAAATAATCAACGGAGAAATTCCATGTTATAAAGTTGCTGAGACTGATAATTTTTTGGCCTTTTTAGATGTTAACCCAAATGCAAAAGGACATACACTATGTATCCCTAAAGTAGAAGTTGATAAGCTATTCGAATTGGATGAAGATTTGTATAATGGACTTATGAGTTTTTCTCGTAAAGTGGCCATGGCCATTGAAAAAACCATAGACTGTAAGCGTGTTGGTGTTTCGGTTATTGGTCTTGAAGTACCACATGTACATGTGCATTTAATTCCTCTAAACTCTATGGAAGATGTCCGATTTATTAATAAAGTATCATTAACTATTGAGGAGTTTCAGACCATAGCCAAAAATATTCAGGACAATCTATAATTGTAACAATGATATTTGAATTGTTGTGCCTTTATCAATTTCAGAAGAGACCACTTTTATTTTACCGTTATGATACGTTTCTATAATACGATTGGCAAGAGAAAGACCAAGTCCCCAGCCTCTTTTTTTACTTGTAAAGCCTGGTTCAAAAATTTGCTTATATAAATGTTTTGGGATGCCTTTGCCTGTATCTGAAACACGGATATGTACAAATTTTTCGTTTGATAGAATCTCAATTTTTATTTGCCCCTTTCCTTTCATGGCATCAATGGCATTTTTTACTAAATTTTCAATGGTCCAGTTGTATAATTGGGCATTGAGATTTACTAATATGTTTTCCTCAGGAGCAATGAATTCAAAGTCGATGAGCTTGGAAGAACGTGATTTTAAATAATGGTAAGCATCCTGTGTTTCGGTAATAATATCGGTTATGGCCAATGTAGGAATAGATCCAATTTTACTAAATCGATCTGTAATGGTTTGCAGACGGTCAATATCTTTCTCGATCTCGATAATATGATCCGGATTGACATTTTCCATTTTTAATATTTCAGTCCACCCAATAAGTGAAGATAGCGGTGTCCCAATTTGATGGGCTGTTTCTTTTGCCATTCCCGTCCATAATTTATTTTGAGTGGCCACTTTTGAACTTCGGTAGAAAAAATATACAACGGCCCCAAACAAGATAATTATGAGTAAAAGGGCGAGAGGATAATACTTTAATTTATTGAGTAGTGGCGAATTGCCATAGTAAATTTCACCATAAATTGTATTTCCATATTTTACTTCAATTGGATTGTTTTCTTTTTTAAATTTAATTTTAAGGTTGCTTAAATAGATGTTGATATCTTTAACATTGGTGGTATCTATATTTTTTAAGTTGCTAAAAGCCCCATCTGAAGATACCATCATTCTTGGAGTGCTTGTGCTTAATGAGTCTGTTAGAATGTGAGTAGTCACTGGATTGACATTGGCACTCAAATCATTAAGATTCCCTAAAAAGTCACTTGTCGCGTATGACCAAACTTTCATTTTACTCCGTTCTTCGGCTTTGAAATTTTGAAAAAACACATAAGTATTCCAAAGAATAAGAGAGATAATAGCAAAAGAGGCTATAATAATAATCCAACGTAAAATGTTTCTATTGCTCAAAAAGGGTGATATTAATTTGTAATTCTAAATATACTTAAAGTATTCAGCAAATTGAAAATCTTTAAGATTAAAATCTCAATTACAAGATGGTTTGACTATTAAATGTAATAATGTTAATATTATTGTCTGACTTGTTAGTAAAATGGTTTTTAGTTAATATATAGATTGTTAACTTTGCTCAAATTTATAGAAAATGACTTCGTTTGAACCCAAAGATCTTTCAGTTGGAAAATTACATGGCTATTTACTTAGTGCTGTAGCACCTCGGCCTATAGCCTTTGCCAGTACTATTGATGCTGATGGTAAGCCTAACCTATCCCCATTTAGCTTTTTTAATGTGTTTAGTGCTAATCCTCCTATTATGATTTTTTCACCAGCGAGGCGTGTACGTGATAATACAACTAAACACACTTTAGAAAATGCCGAGTATGCAAAAGAAGTGGTTATAAATGTTGTAAATTACGATTTGGTTCAACAAGCATCGTTAAGTAGTACAGAATATCCAAAAGGAGTTAATGAGTTTGACAAAGCAGGATTAACAATGCTCAAATCGGATATTGTAAAACCATTCCGTGTTGCAGAATCTCCAGTGCAGTTTGAATGTAAGGTTAATGAAATTATTAAATTAGGGACTGAGGGTGGTGCAGGAAATTTAATAGTATGTGAAGTTGTAAAACTACATATAGCCAACGAGGTTTTAAATGAAGATGGTTCTATAAATCAAGAACTATTAGATTTAGTATCAAGAGCAGGAGGAAGTTATTATAGTAGAGCAAATAAAGGGTTTTTTGAAATTCCAAAACCAATTTCTACTTTAGGGATAGGTGTTGACGCGATGCCTGATCATGTTAAAAATAGTATGATCTTAACGGGAAATGATCTAGGAGTATTGGCAAATGTTGAAGCTTTACCCCCAACGGAGGTCATTAAAGCCTTTGTGAATGATGTTAGTAAAAGATATCCAAATATTAAGGAGGCAAGCCACCGGGAAAAGCATAAATTAGCCCAGAACTATTTGAGTTATGGCGATGTAGATAGTGCATGGAAATTATTGCTTAGTTAGAGCAATACATATATAATAGACAAATTAAAAACGCAGAAATAAATTATAATTGATGGAAGTACAAGGAAAAGTAAAAGTGATTGGAGAAACTCAAACGTTTGGTGCAAATGGGTTTAGAAAAAGAGAAATAGTATTAACTACTGAGGAGCAATATCCGCAACACATCATGATTGAATTTGTTCAGGATAAAACAGATTTATTAAACAATTTTCAACCTGGACAACAGGTGAAAATTAGCATCAACTTAAGAGGGAGAGAATGGGTTAATCCACAAGGGGAAACTAAGTATTTCAACTCTATTCAAGGATGGCGTATTGAAGGGGTACAGCAAGATGGCGGTAACGGAGGTTCTCCAGTACCACCAGCTGAAGCTTTTGAGCCTGTTGAAAAATTAAACGAAGGAGATCACGACGATTTACCATTCTAAAAGTCGAGTAGTTGCTTTACTTTGATCACTAATAATGATTTAAGGATTTTGGTTTTTCAAAATCATAAATAAGCAGATTTATAAATTAAAACCTCAATGTTAATTAGCATTGAGGTTTTTTTCTTGTTGTAAATAGTATTAATTTCAAACTATGAATTTTACAAGAACTATTGAGACTGCTTTTAAAAAATATATGCCGTCTCCTTTTACCATTGCAATACTATTAACGATACTTACTATAATCCTGGCTTTAATTTTTACTGAGCCTGTTGGAGAAAATAATAAATTACTTAGCGTTTTATCATTTTGGGAACAGGGAATTTGGAATGATGCCTTACTCGTTTTTGCCTATCAAATGATGCTAATTCTTGTGTTAGGGCATGTTTTAGTGCTTAGCAAACCGGCGAATAATCTCATTGTTAGCTTGTCTAAAAATGTGACAAGCACGGCAAGTGCTGTTGTTTTAGTAAGCGTAACAACCATGTTAGCAGCGTTTTTAAACTGGGGACTTGGGCTTATTTTTGGTGCTATTTTGGCACGTAAAGTTGGAGAGCATGCATTGCGTAATAATATTCCAATTAATTATCCATTAGTAGGGGCAGCGGGATATGTTGGGCTCATGGTTTGGCATGGAGGGATCAGTGGTTCGGCACCTATTAAGGTCGCAGAAAACAATCATATAAAAGATTTTATGAAAGGCGTTTCGTCTTCTGGAAATATGGACCAAATACCAGAAAGTATAGGCTTTGATTTAACGATATTTAGCTGGTGGAATATCGTGCTATTTGGAATTTTACTCATTATTGTGCCACTAGTTTTAAGGCGTATTGCGAAATTAACTAAACCTACTAATTTTAAACTTGACCATTATAAGTTTCAAAAAGATTCTTCAGAAGATGTTGTTGGCGCTGAAAAACTAGACTACTCAAAAGTTGTTGGAATAGGCTTCGGACTTATAATACTAGTTGCTTTCTTTTATCAATATTGGAGTGATCTGTTGAGCATGAAAATCACCCCGAATATGCTAAATTTTTTCATGTTAGGATTGGCAATCATATTGCATAAAAATTTCAAAAACTTTTTAAAAGCAGTTGAAGAAGCCATAAAAGGTACTTCAGGAATATTAATTCAATTTCCATTATACTTTGGGATTATGGGAATTATGAAAAGCACAGGGATGGTTGTTATGATATCTGACTTTTTCGTTTCTGTGGCAACCGATACAACACTTCCAATATTTACATTTTTTAGCGCTGGATTGGTGAATATTTTTGTGCCAAGTGGTGGTGGTCAGTGGGCAATTCAAGGACCAATTGTAATTGAATCTGCATTGAAATTGGGAGTGCCACTTCCAAAGGCAATAATGGCCTTGGCCTATGGCGACCAGATTACAAATATGTTACAGCCATTTTGGGCATTGCCATTATTGGGAATTACAAAGTTAAAAGCCAAAGAAATTTTACCATATACCCTTATTTTGATGTGTGTTGGAACACTTATCTTTATACTTGGATTATTGATTTTATAAATGTACTATTTAACTGAAGAAATAGAGTTTCCAGATGTGACCCTCGCGACTGAAGATGGTCTGTTGGCAGTAGGAGGGGACTTGTCAACAGTACGATTAATTCATGCTTATGAAAATGGTATTTTCCCTTGGTATGAGGAGAGTGAACCCATTTTGTGGTGGTCTCCAGATCCTAGATTTGTATTGTTTCCTGAACAATTAAAGATCTCAAAAAGCATGAAACAGGTGCTTAAAAATTGTGGCTTTACCGTAACAGTAAATAAAGCTTTTGCCGAAGTCATTCAGCAATGTTCTAAAATAAATCGTGACGGACAAGCAAGCACCTGGATTACCAACCCGATGATCGAAGGTTATATGGCACTGCATAATTTAGGTTATGCTAAATCTGTTGAGGTATGGGAAGGGGAATCATTAGTAGCAGGATTATATGGCATTGATTTAGGGAATGATGTGTTTTGTGGCGAGAGCATGTTTACCAAAGTTAGTAACGCGAGTAAAGTTGGATTTATAACCTTTGTTCAAAATTCTAATTACAAATTAATAGATTGTCAAATATTTACAAATCATTTGGAAAGTTTGGGCGCTCAGGATATCTCCAGAGCTGAGTTTATGAAGTACATGAAATAAAATATTTCAACAGGTCTAGCCCTGCTCATATTTAAAACAGCCCACTACATGGTCGTTTACCATACCTGTGGCCTGCATAAAGGCGTAGACTACCGTTGTTCCTACAAACTTAAAACCACGTTTTTTAAGGTCCTTGCTCAAGGTATCGCTTAACGCCGTGTTCGCTGGTACTTCATTATGGTTTTTTATATGGTTTACTAGGGGCTTTCCATCAACAAAACCCCAAACATAAGCACTAAAACTACCAAACTCTTTTTGAATTTGCATATAGGCCTGTGCATTAGTTATCGTTGCATTGACTTTTAATTTGTTTCTAATGATCCCAGCATCCTGTAATAAAGAGTCGACCTTATCCTGTTGATACTTTGCTATTGTTTTATAATTGAAATTATCTAAAGCTTTTCTGAAATTTTCACGTTTGCGCAATACCGTTATCCAACTTAAACCTGCCTGAAAAGTTTCCAATATTAAAAACTCAAAAAGGGTGGCATCATCATAAACAGGGGTTCCCCATTCTTCATCATGATAGGCTTCATACAAAGAGTCGCCAACACACCAAATACATTTTTCTTTTGTCATATAAATCGTTTTCTCAGACATGCCATGTCTCTGTAAGTTTTTGTTTTAAAGATAGACAAAGCATGATAAATATCATCTTATTTAATAGAAATAGATGCTAATTTTGACCACTTAAGTCAATAGTATGAAGACGATAATAGAACAAAGTTTAGAAAGAAGCAAATCCTATCCAGAGTATAGAAATTTGGTAACCCAATTAGTTAAAGATGAATCGGCTACAGGTGATGAAAAGACTACCGATAGAATTGAGTTTACAAAATTGAATGATAGACGTATGAAGCGTTGGGATAAAACCTTGAAAGTTTCAGACGATTTTAAAGAAAAGATCAATTCTTTTAATGAAAAAGTGACTTGGCTGGTAATTACTGAAAGTTGGTGTGGCGATGCGGCTCATATCATGCCTGTAATTAATCGAGTTGCAGAGCTTAATGATAATATCACGTTTAAAACAGTTCTTAGAGACGACAATGAAGACTTAATGAATTTGTTTCTTACTAATGGGAGTAAATCCATACCTAAACTAATTATGCTCGACGATGAAACTGGCGAAGTCGTTAATACTTACGGGTCTAGGCCAACTACTGCTACTAAATTAGTAAATGACTATAAGGCTGAATTTGGGAAACTCACACCCGATTTTAAGCAGGGCTTACAAGTTTGGTACAATAATGATAAAGGTCAAAATGTAATGGAAGATCTAACACATATGTTGTGTGAACTGGAACCTGAGGTTTGTTATTAACTTATCCTTATTATTTACTCTTAAAATAGAATGTTATTGACCCTATTTGAGATGCTTTTGAAGGGGCACTATTAAATTTGGCAGCTTTTGCATATTCTAGTGCATGATCAATGAGGCAACCATTATTTGATGGGGAGGTATTGTTGTATTTGACCTTGATTACCTTACCTAGATGATTCACAGTAATATTAATTATTATTTTACCACCTAGGTCGCATAAATAGACGGGTGTTGGTAAAAAGCTGTGAGTTCTATCGACTAAAGAGTAGCTAATAGAACTGTTTGTATTCACAGAATTAGAAGGTGTTTTATTTTGATTTTCTGATCGCTTGTTTACAATGTTATTGATGTCATTAAAAGTTGTTGATGCCTCATTTGATTCGCTTTCTGAAATTGTTGAAACCTTATTTGATTCACTCGAGGCCTTAATATCTTCAATGGTCGTTCTGTTTTTTATAGCTTCCATTTGAGCCTCAAACTCGGGATCATTTAAATCTTGGTTTTCATAGTCCTTGGTTGCGTTATAAGCTTGGTTTGTGGAAGGCGTCAATAATTGATCAAGGCTTTTTAAAATCTCTTTGAGTTCTTCTATTTCTATTTCTTCTTCTTCTTCAATAGGTTCAGCATCTAATTCGTAAAAAGTTTCAGCCACTAGGCTCGCTTTTTTTTTTATGTGAATAGTGAAACCCAAAAAGACCACCATTGAAGACAATAGTGTTGTAAAAATTAAAGCTTTATAAGTATTCAGATTGATCTGCATTTAAATAATTTAACCTATGTATATATACGTTAGTTTGTCGAAAATAGATTAAAACACCATGAATTCAAAAAATAATGAAATACTAGAGAGTTTTTCGGATTGTTTATATCCAAAACGTTTTCGGCTGAAATCTAATCCAAATAGAAATGCATTTTTATAATCTTCGTCAAATAATTCTATTCCAGCACCCACTTTATACATCGTACCTTTTTCAAAAGTATTACCAAGATTTATGAGTCGGCCATATCCTGTTCTGATAAAAACATTATCATCGTTGGTTATAATATTATATCTCATACTAAGGTAAACTGGGAAAAAATGAAATCCCGTTTCCGAGTGCCAATTGTATTCAAGATTCAATCCTAGGGAAGTGCGGTCATCAAATTTATATCCTAAAGTATTGTTTATGAAGTATGCGCTTGGCTCAATTAAGGTCCCGCTTTCACCTTCATCAAAAAGCTCGTATTCTTCATTAACACCTAGTGTTGCAGAAATTGATATTTTATAAAATATGCCATTTGTTTTAATGTCGTCTTGTGAGAAAGTAAGCAAAGGAATTGCTAAAAAAATAAGAGTGATGTGATACTTCATAAGTTGATCTAGTTTTGAAGCTAGTACAACAGCAATAATTATTCCGAAGGTAAGCGGTCAATAAAATTATTCACTGAAAGCGCATTGCTAACCTTAAAATCACCAATTTTTGTGCGTCGTAAACCGGATAGATGTCCACCCGACTGTAATGCTTTTCCAAAATCGTAAGCTAAAGATCGAATATAAGTTCCCTTACTACATACCACTCGAAACTGAACTTCAAGGCCTTCAATATTTGTGATTTCAAATTCTGCAATATGTATAGATCGAGGTTTAATTTCTACAGTTTCTCCAGCTCTAGCAAACTCATATAGACGTTTTCCTTCTTTTTTAATAGCAGAGAATATTGGTGGATATTGTTCAATATCTCCAATGAATTGTTTGGTTGTTTCTTTAATTTGTGCTTCAGTAATATGTGCTGTTGAAAATGTTTTGTCGATCTCAGTTTCTAAATCGTATGAAGGTGTTGTGCTCCCTAAAACAATGGTGCCTGTATATTCTTTTATTTGTGCTTGAAAAGTGTTGATTTGCTTGGTCATTTTACCTGTGCAAATCACCAAAAGCCCTGTTGCTAAGGGATCTAATGTCCCTGCATGACCAACCTTTATTTTTTTGATATTAAAGGCATTTCTAATAGACCAACGTAATTTGTTAACCACCTGAAAAGAGGTCCAGTTAAGGGGTTTGTCAATTAGTAATACTTGGCCAGCTTTAAAATCGTCTCCAGTTGTCATTATTTAATAGTATTTAGTTCATAGAAGAAAAGCCAATTGCTATTAAACCAACAACAATACAGTAAATAGCAAAATATGAAAGTTTACTCTTTTTTACTAAAGAGATCATCCAGGTACAAGCAAAAAGTCCAGAAATAAATGCAGCAAGAAAGCCTATAGATAAAGCTGGAAAGGTGCTACTATCATAAGTTAATTCGCCCGTTAAAATATCTTTAATAATTTTTCCAAAAATCAATGGGACAACCATTAAAAAAGAAAATCGTGCGGCTTTAGTTTTGTCATTACCTAACAATACTGATGTAGAAATTGTCGCACCAGATCTGGAAATACCAGGAAGCATCGCAATTGCTTGTGCAAAGCCAATGATCAGAGCGTTTTTAAATGATACTTTTTTAGTTGTATTTTTTGCTTTGTCAGCAAGGTAAAGCAAAAAAGCAGTTAAAAGGAGCATGAACCCTACCAACTGAATATTGCCTCCAAACAGATCGGCTAATTGAGATTCATAATTATATCCTATAATGACTGCGGGAGTCATTGATATTATAATTTTAGTTATAAACTTTGTGTCTTCATTCCATTTAAATGTAAATAAAGCTTTAAATAGAATTAGAATGTCTTTTCTAAAAACGACCATCGTACTTAGAGCTGTTGCAAAGTGTAATACTACAGTAAATAGCAAACTTTCTTCTGGCATTGAGTTGTCCCCAAGTATTGCTTTTCCAATCTCTAAATGTCCGCTAGAAGAAACCGGTAAAAATTCGGTAAGCCCTTGAATTACACCAAGAATTATAGCATCAATTATTTCCATGTGGCAAAAATATCAAATTAGCTTTATTAAGCTTAAAAAAAGAATCGTAATTTGAAATTTATTTCTTTGATTTTGAATCATTGGGATTCAATAAAATGGCATATATCTGAATACCAAACCCTATAAGCACTAAAGTTGGTGCTAAACGAATTCGTCTAAAATTAAAGATTTCAGGGTTAAAAACATTTGGGTCTTCACTACCGCCTCCAGACATTAAAATGAAACCTAAAGTAATAAAACCTATGCCTATAAACATCCATTTATAATTCTTTTTTCCAAAGATAAAGCTGTCTTTAATGTTTTTCTTCTGTTTCTGTGCTCCCATACTTAATCAAATTCTGTAAAAATAATCTCATCACCAATAGCTATTTGCGCAATATGTGATGTTGTGCCAAAAAGTAATTTTGGTAGGTGCAAAGTAACGGTTTTATTTAAAACTGCAGTGTTAAGGTGAGCTAAATTTAGACCTTGTTCCAATCCTCTGTTTATATAATAGGAATCGCCATAGGCGTCATATAATACAATATCATAGGAAGATCCTTCTGCGATTTTTAAAATTGTTGTTCTAATCGTTTCACAATTTTGTGGCTTTGGATTTTTAATTGAACAAGATTTGACCAAAAGAAAAATGGTAAAACCCGAGAACAATACTAATAAGAGTACAACTTTTTTCATACTGGAAATGACTTTATTAAAATCTAAATCATGGTATTCCTAATTGAACTTTTTAATAGTATAGCTGGTCAGTATTCAAATTTAAGAAACGCTGAGTCGCAAAATAAGTGCTAACCCATGTGATGAGGATGCCAATTATAAAAATGCCCACAAATAATCCAATAAGGAGTATTTGATTACTAAGTAGTTCTAGTTCTGGAAAGGTTTTGTTCAAATAATATAACACAACAGCCATCCCAATTAAGGCGAGGATAGCACCAATTACTCCTAATCGTACACTTCTCCAAATAAAAGGGCGGCGAATAAACTGTTTAGTAGCACCAACCATTTGCATTGTTTTAATTATGAAACGTTTCGAGTAAACTGCCAAGCGAATAGAGCTGTTTATCAATAATACGGCGATAAGCGTAAATAATACGCTAATTATAATCACCCAAAGGCTAATGCGTTTTACATTACTATTCATGATAGAAACTAAGTCTTTGTTGTAGCTCACATCATCTACAAATTTTTTTGTTAGCGTTGCTTGTGAAATACTATCGAGACGTTGCTCAGTAACAAAGTTTGCTTTTAAATTGACATCAATTGAGTTCTGTAATGGATTGAAACCAACATCATCAAGAAAATCTTCTCCATATTCACCTTTCATGAAATCCGCAGCATCTTCCTTAGATACATATTTGGTCTCTTTTACATAATTAGCCATAGCTAGACTTTTTTCTAACTGGTTAATTTCAACCTCTTTAGCAGTTTCGTTTAAGTAGATGGTCATCACAACGCGTTCCTTGAAATTATTAGAAATCGTTTTAGCATTGAGCACTAACATCCCTAAAAGACCAAGAAGAAATAAAACCAAAGCAATACTCATTACAACCGAAAAATAGGATGAAATTAGACGCCTTTTTTGATGTTTTTCAAAAGATGAACTCATAAATGGATTGTAATTGATGATGTAAAAATAAAAAAGTATATTAATAATTTACTTTAAAAGACAAAGTCTTTTAATTTCAGTGTTTGTCATTCATATTCAAATAGGAATATTTTGAATCGAAATTTTTAATATTCTGAAATTCAATTAATTTTATTAAATCTAATATAATAAACTAAAATATATGAACATTGTTGTAATTGGTGTTGGTGGTGTAGGGGGCTATTTTGGTGGTAAATTGTCTCAAGCTGGCTGTGATGTAACTTTTGTTGCAAGGGGAAAGACCTTTGAAGCTATTAAAACAAATGGTTTGCAAGTGAAAAGTATACTTGGTAATTTTCATGTATTTCCTAAGGTGATAAATAATATTAGTAAGATTAAAAACCCAGATCTCATTATTCTTGGTGTAAAATCGTGGCAGATACAAGAAGTAGCAAAATCGATGAAATCAATAATTACCAGTAACACTATGGTATTGCCTTTACAAAATGGCGCCGATAATGCAGATCGTCTTTTGTCTATTCTACCAAAAGAAAATGTACTGGCCGGACTTTGTAAAATTGTGAGTAAAATTGAAGGACCAGGTATTATAAATCATTTTGCTTTTGAACCGGAAATTGTTTTCGGAGAATATAACAATGATAAAACAGAACGGGTATTGGCATTACAATCTATTTTTAATAATGCTGGATTTAAGACTAGTATTTCTGAGGATATCCATTTAGATATTTGGAAAAAGTTTTTATTCATCACTACAATAAGCGGTGTCGGAGCTATCACAAGGTCTGTTTTTGGTGTCATGCGCGCCGATGAAAATATACGACAAATAATGTATCAAACAGCAAGTGAGATCGTTGCAGTAGCCAATGCAAAAGGTGTTAAATTGTCTAATCACCATATAGAAATGGTGCTGAAGGTAGTCGATAATCTAGCCTATGATACGACGGCATCAATGCAACGGGATATTATGGAAGGTCGCCCTAGTGAACTTGAAAATTTTAATGGGTACATCGTGAAACAAGGGAGAACACATCATATTGCTACTCCCGTAAATACCTTTACCTATCATTGTTTATTAGCACAAGAAAAAGTAGCTCGAAATTAATTAATCTCAAAAACACTTAAAACGCCTGCATGATCTGATGGAAACATTTGATCTTGGTCTGGGTGTTGGTCAATAACTCTTGAATCTATAGGCATAACTTTAGGACCTTTATAATAAATAAAATCAATTCTAAAATCATCACAATAGTTGTAAAGTGGAGACCATGTTTTACCAATGTATTTCACAGGATCTGGATAGAGTTCTCTAAAACTATCTTTATAGCCTTGTTGCATCATTATTTTACTCACAGGAAAGTCAACTTCTTTATTGTAGTGTAAGCCGGCTTCTGCAGTGCCTTTAGTCCAGTCCAAATGTGAGCAAGAGTTGAAATCTCCCCCAAATATTACTGGTGTATTCTTATCTGTTGCATAAACAGAAAGATCTTTTTCTAATATTGCATTTAGGTCGCTTACAGCATAATTCATATCACCATCAATCATTTCTTTTACCGTGTAATTAGGATCGTTAATTTCCATAGTATAATCAGGTAAAGCATAGCGTAACCAAACATCCCAAACAATGACTTCTTTGTTATTTGGCATTTTTATTTTGGCCCCAATACTATAGAAACCCTTAAAATTTGAAGGGTATTGTGCTACTATGGGATAGCGGCTAAAGATTGCTAAGTTATCTTTATCTCCAAGCGTATAATGATAAAAGCCTAGTTGCTCTGCTATTAGGTTTGCGGCACCATAGGTTTCAATCATTAAAATTACATCGGCAGTTGATGCCTTTATAATATCAATAATGCGTTGTCGTCCTAATTCTTCTCCATTTTCAACACCTCCATGCCAAATATTCCATGATAAAACCTTTAAAATATTATCATCTTGTGAATTGTTCAAGCCTTCAAAAACACTTTTGTCTTTTGGCAAACTTATATAATCTGACGCCATATATTGTCCTTTGAAAGCGCTATTAAAATTTCGAATATAAACAGGAGTGTTGCTCGTTGCTGTACTCGAGTACTGTTTTTTAATATCGCCATGAAAACGCCCTGAAATATCAGTGGCATCCAAGGCTTCATCATCAAAACCAAAACAGGCCAATAAATTGGAATAATTTTTATGATTCTTTTTCAAAGGACTATACATCCATTTTTTTATCGTGTTTTGATCAACTGCAATATTCCAGATTCTCAGTTCATCTATACTTCCATTAAAAAAAGAGTCACTATCATTAGCACCTATAAAAGAGGGGCAAATACCTTTCCCTCCCCGGCCTTTGGCCGCTATTTCTCCATCAATATAAAGTGTGTTTTCTATGCCATTATTAACGACTGCCAAATGATGCCATTCAGCATCTAACTTATAAGTTGCTTTTAAGCTATCACCAACTGTTGGATAACCATTTTTTATACTAAGAGGAGTTTGCTCCCAGGCTTTAATTGTTGCCCAACCATTGGAAATAATAGCTTCATTTGGATTCCATAAACTATCATTGCCTTTTACCCAAACCGAGAGAGTCCAAGTGTCTGTAATTGGTTTTAAAAAAAGATCAACCTTATCATCTATGCCATCAAATTGTAAGGCATTGTTCGAATACAATTTGGAGTTGTTAATTGAATTGATTGTATTAGAATCTTTACAAGAAATACTTAGTAAGAGTATCAATATAAATGATGAATTATACAGTCGGGAGAGGCTTGTTTTCTTGCAAATACGGATTATGATCTTAACTGATTTCAAGGCTTGGTTTTATTAGTTTAATTATAAGAAATTAATGTTGTTTTTTTGATTTCATACTTATCAGATATACGCCTGAAGCTACTAATAAACAACTTAATATTTTTATTAGGTTTATATCTTGAGCATATTCATTATGTCCCAATACATAAGCATAAATACTAACCATAATAAAGCTCACCGCTGGTTGCAAATACACATAACTTCCGGTTACCGATGGTGAGACATAATTAAGGGCATAAATATTAAATAAATATGCTAAGAAGGTAGTGCAAACAATCACAAAAGTAACCACCAAATAAGTATTTAAGGTAAATGCACTATAATCTGTGGTTAAAGCATCATTCACACCTATAGGGAATACAAACATAAACCCGAATAGAAAAACCCAACTAATCACGGTGATGGCGCTATACTTTTTCATCATTGGTTTTACAAGGACCAGATACAATGCATATGAACAGGCATTTATAAAAATAAAGAGGTTTCCTAAAATAGAACTGTTTCCCCCTGTTGTATTGCCATATCCAATTAATAATACAGCCCCAATTGCTCCAATGGTAATTCCTAGGAGTTTGTTTCTAGTAATCTTTTCTTTTAAAATAATTGCACTAAAAATTAATACCATTACTGGGATAGCAGTAATTATAATAGAAGCGTCAATGGGAGAGGTTAAACTTAATCCGTGAAAAAACAACAATTGATTTGTTGCAACGCCTAGTAAGCCACAGAGAATTAATAACAAAAAATCTTTTTTCTCAATTTTTTCTTTAATGAAATATTTTATAATCCAAAACAGTATTCCAGCACCTATAATTCTCAAAAAAACAAAAGCTGAAGGGCCTATTTTATTGGGCATAATGCCTTTAGCAACCAAATAATTTATTCCATAAATAACATTTGCTCCCAATAAGGCAAGATGTGCTTTTAAAGTATTGTTCTGCAATTTTTATGAGTTTAATTAGAATTCAATTAGAATTCAAAAGTAAAGGTTTTTTCATTCATACAATAAACCGTAAATTTGCCACTTCAAAAAGCGACAGTAAGGGATTTTACAAACCGCTTTTTAAGAATATTTAGCTAGATCGAAACAATGACAATGAAACTTCCATAACGAGGATTTCAATACTCAAGGGAGCAACGATATAGATGTCATATGCATCAGACTTATATTTGTAGAAGTCCAGCGGTTAAAGAAGAATAAAAGGAACACATGAAATACGATTTTAACGCGATTGAAACCAAATGGCAAAATTATTGGGCAGAAAACAAAACGTTTAGAGCTGTAAATAATTCTGAAAAGCCAAAATACTATGTATTAGATATGTTTCCTTATCCTAGTGGAGCAGGACTACATGTTGGGCATCCACTTGGGTATATTGCATCAGATATTTATGCGCGTTACAAACGTCATAAAGGTTTCAATGTTTTGCACCCTCAAGGATATGATAGCTTTGGACTACCGGCAGAACAGTATGCCATTCAAACTGGACAGCATCCTGCTTTAACTACTGCAGCCAATATTAAAACATACAGACGTCAGTTAGATCAAATTGGTTTTTCTTTCGATTGGTCTCGGGAAGTACGAACTTCTAGTCCCGACTATTATAAATGGACACAGTGGATTTTTATACAACTGTTTGAGTCTTGGTATAATAGTGATACAGATAAAGCAGATTCCATTACTAACTTAGTCAATGCTTTTGCTTCCGAAGGGAATGCAACAGTAAATGCAGTTTGTGATGATGGAATCGAAGCCTTTTCTGCCGAAGAATGGAATGGGTATTCTTCTGAAAAACAACAAGAAATATTATTACAATATAGGTTAACCTATTTAGCAGAGACCGAAGTCAATTGGTGTCCTGCATTAGGAACCGTTTTAGCAAACGATGAAATAGTTAATGGTGTTTCTGAGCGTGGTGGACATCCTGTGGTTCGGAAAAAAATGACCCAATGGAGTATGCGTATTTCTGCTTATGCCGAACGATTATTACAAGGTTTAAATACTATTGATTGGACAGACTCATTAAAAGAAAGTCAGCGTAACTGGATTGGTAAATCTGTTGGAGCATCAGTTTCATTTAGTGTAAATGAACATGATGAGATTATTGATGTTTTTACAACCCGTCCTGATACGATATTTGGAGTGAGTTTTATGACTTTAGCACCAGAGCATGATTTGGTTTCCAAATTAACTACAACAGCACAAAAAGAGGCAGTAGAAGCTTATGTTTTGGCAACGGCGAAGCGTAGTGAACGTGATAGAATGGCTGATGTGAAAACAATTTCTGGTGTGTTTACTGGGGCCTATGCCGAGCATCCATTTACAAAAACACCTATTCCAATATGGATTGGAGATTATGTTCTTGCCGGATATGGAACAGGAGCAGTGATGTCAGTTCCTTGTGGTGATCAACGAGATTACGATTTTGCAAAACATTTTGAAATCGCGATTCCTAATATTTTTGAAGGTGTAGATATTAGTCAAGAAGCTTATGCCGATAAAAATAATACCTCAATTGCAAATAGTGACTTCCTAAATGGGATGAACTATAAAAAGGCGACCAAGCGTGCTATTTATGAGTTGGAACAACTGGGTCAAGGAGAAGGGAAAACAAATTACCGATTACGTGATGCTGTATTTTCTCGTCAACGTTATTGGGGAGAGCCATTCCCAGTGTATTACGTAAATGGAATGCCACAAATGATTGATAAAGCACATTTGCCGATTCAATTGCCAGAAGTAGAAAAATATTTACCTACTGAAACAGGAGAGCCACCATTAGGGAATGCTACCGTTTGGGCATGGTGTACGGAAACAAATACCGTAGTAGAGAATGAAAAAATAAATAATACCAGCGTGTTCTCATTAGAGCTCAACACTATGCCAGGATGGGCAGGCAGTTCTTGGTATTTTAATCGCTACATGGATGCCGATAATACTGAAGAATTTGCAAGCCAAGAAGCCCTTAGCTATTGGAAAGATGTCGATTTATACATTGGAGGGAGTGAACATGCCACAGGACATTTATTATATTCACGTTTCTGGCAAAAATTTTTATTTGATAAAGGTGTTGTGCCTGTGGATGAGTTTGCTAAAAAATTGATTAACCAAGGAATGATCCTTGGAACCAGTGCAATTGTTTATAGAGTAGCAGGTACAAACAAGTATGTTTCTAAAGGCTTAAAGCATGATTATGAAGTTGAAGAATTACGTGTTGATGTCAATATGGTAAACGCTTCTGATGAAATAAACATTGATGATTTAAAAAATTGGCAGCCACAATTTAACACTGCTGAATTTATACTTGAAGATGGTAATTATATCGTTGGGCGAAGCGTAGAGAAAATGTCTAAACGGTGGTACAACGTGGTAAATCCTGAAGAAATTTGTGAGCAATATGGTGCCGATAGTTTACGTCTGTATGAAATGTTTTTAGGGCCTTTAGAGCAATATAAACCATGGAATACTGCAGGGATAACAGGTGTGCATAGCTTCTTGAAGAAATTATGGAAATTATACTTTGATGATAATGGATTAAAACTCACCAATGCTTCTGCAACAAAAGATAATTTAAAGACTTTACATAAAACCATAAAGAAAGTAGAAGAAGATATAGAGAATTTCTCCTTCAATACTTCGGTGTCTACATTTATGATCGCCGTGAATGAGTTAACCGCTCAAAAATGTACAAGCAAAAAAATTTTAGAACCCTTATTGATCGTAGTTTCACCTTATGCACCGCATATTGCTGAAGAATTATGGAATGCATTAGGGAATACTGACTCGATTTCAACAACAGGATTTCCAGTTTTTGAGGCGAATCATTTAGTAGAAAGTAGTAAAAATTATCCAATTTCTTTTAATGGTAAAATGCGCTTCACCATGGAGCTGCCATTAGATATGTCTAAGGATGACATTGAGGCAGCTGTTTTAGCACATGAAAAAACAAATGAGCAACTGCAAGGTCGTACGCCTAAAAAAGTAATTGTTGTACCCGGTAAAATTGTAAACATTGTTGGATAATATAGAAATAATAGGACTTATTGCAGCTGTTTTAACGACATCTGCATTTTTACCTCAAGTGTATAAAACTTATAAAAGTAAGGACGTGTCATCACTATCTATGCCGATGTTATTACTCTTTTTTGTGGGGATTATCCTTTGGTTTATTTATGGGATCATTATTGAAAGTTTTTCATTGATGATGGCCAATGGGATCACCATTGGTTCTTATGCCTTACTTATCTTTTTTAAGTTAAAATACGCTAAGAATAATTAATGTATAAATTGCGAAAACACCTAACCTTAAAAGCATCTAATTTTGATTATAAAAATGGCGGAGGGAAACCTCAAAACAAAATATGGAGAATATCATGAAATTCTCTATTATGATGGACAGAAAGAATCCTATGCCCTTATCATGGGAGATGTGAAGGGTGAAGAAGATGTGCTATGTCGTGTACACTCTTCATGTATTTTTGGGCATCACTTTAATAGTATTGAATGTGACTGTAGAGAGCAAATGGAGATTTCTCAGCAGCTTATCCAAAAGGAAGGCAAAGGGATTGTAATATGGCTAGATCAGGAAGGTAAAGGAAATGGCCACTATGCATTACTAAAAAGTGCGGCGTTCAAAAAACAAGGAATGTCACAAGCTGAAGCTTATGAAGCCGTTGGTTTTAAAAAAGATGCCAGAGATTTTAGAAGTGCTGCTAAAATTTTAAAAGAGATCGGTGTGAAATCAATAAGGATGTTGACTAACAACCCTAAAAAAGTTGAAACGCTTACTCAATATGGGATTACTGTAGCTGGTATGGCCGAAACAAAATTATAAGTCTGCTTTATTAAAACTGACAAAATTTCTTAACTTTTGTTTGGCGTATTTTTTGCTATAACTAATGTACATTTATAGTTCAAAAAGAAAAAGACATGTATACATATTATATATTATTAGGAGGAATTGCTTTGGTAAGTTGGTTGGTGAGTAACCAATTGAAACGAAAGTTTAAAAAATACTCGAAAGTAAAATTACGAAATGGAATGAGTGGTGCTGAGATTGCAGAGAAAATGTTAGCCGATCATGGGATTTCAGATGTAAAAGTAGTTTCTGTAGCTGGTCGTTTAACCGATCATTACAATCCAAAAGACAAAACGGTAAACTTGAGTGAAGCTGTATATTCAGAACGGAATGCTGCCGCAGCGGCAGTTGCAGCTCATGAGTGTGGTCATGCTGTCCAACATGCCCAGGCATATGCTTGGTTACAAATGCGATCTACATTAGTCCCTGTGGTGAGTGTGACTTCTAGCATGTCAATGTGGGTTATAATTGGAGGGATCATGCTTATGTCAGCAAATATACTTGGAGGAATGGGCTATTTTGTAGCCATTGGAGGTTTAGTGATGATGGGCTTTGCTACCCTATTTAGTTTTATAACCTTACCAGTGGAATACGACGCAAGTAATAGAGCTCTGGCATGGTTAAAAAATAAACATATGCTGTCTCAGGAGGAGTATAAAGGATCTGAAGATGCCTTAAAATGGGCGGCAAGAACCTATTTGGTTGCTGCGATTGGTGCCTTAGCTTCTTTAGTGTATTGGGCTTTCCAAATAATGGGTAGAGATTAAACATTTTTATAAGATAAATTTTAAAAGCTCTGAAATATTTTCAGAGTTTTTTTGTGAAGAGATAAGACTTGTCTATCAAATTTTAAGGCATATTTGCGTCATTGTTACTGTTGTTTTGGTGTATCCTTAGTGTTTTTAAGGGACTAGCTCTAAAAAATAGTGTCATTCAAAATATAGAGTGGTAGATTTATCTAACCTGTGAAGTTAATTTGCAGGTTTTTTTATTGACATTATTTTATGGGAACCCTAGCGTTAAAAACAAAAAAACCGCATATGATGCAGTTTTAAGATAAATGATGAGGGAAGAGATTAAGAATCGATTAACACTTCACATTAGTTTTTCCTTTTAAACGAAGGCTTCTAATATAAGTTTTTACGTTAATGATATCATTACTCTTTTTATAGTTAAGGTCTAAGTATTGTGTTTTAGGATCAATACTAATTTTTTCTACTTTTTTAAGTGCAATTTCGGTATTAATAGTTGTGTTGATTTCAACTTTAACTTTTTCAGAATCGTTTTGAGCAGTCGCTAAAAAAGGGACGATTAAGAAGGCGATAACTATTAATACTTTGTTCATGATTTGAGTAGGTTTCTGAAACAAAGAAAGGGTACAGTAGTAGTTATATCTCAAAATAATTGATAAGATGCAAAAAAATCTAGTTTAGTGGGGCGATTGTGTTTATAGCATCGATGAAATACACAAACCCACTGGGGCTGTGTAATTGCAGGGAGTGTCTTTTGTCTAAGAAACAGGTGTTTAGTCTAATTTTGATGTTTTGTTTTGCATATAAATTGTACAAATCAAAAATCCATCAAACAAATTATTTATGTTTAATGGATTTTATTATGTGATTAAAATAGTGATCTTAACTCTTTTCTTCTTTATTGTAATAACCAGAAGCAATATTCTCATTAGCTTCATTTTGATATTTCATATAGGTAAACCCTTTATGAATACAATAGGAGCCAACTTCTCCAGCTTTATTCATAGCAATATATGCGATTTGGAAATTTTTATAGCGATCACTTTTTGTTACAATTCTACTAATAGCTTCTTCACAAGCTGCTTGAGGGCTCATGCCATTTCTCATTAATTCTACAATTAAAAAGCTTCCTACTGTTTTTACAACCTCTTCACCCATTCCTGTCGCTACAGCACCACCAATTTTATTATCGATAAATAAACCAGACCCTATAATAGGAGAATCTCCAACACGTCCTCTCATTTTATAACCTAAACCTGACGTTGTGCATGCACCAGCAATGTCGCCCTTTTTATCAATAGCTAACATACCAATGGTATCATGATTTTCTATATTGATAATAGGCTTATATTTTGATTCTTTTTTCCATTCTTCCCAGGCCTTTTTAGAACTTTCAGTAAGTAGATTTTCTTTTTTGAACCCTTGACTATATGCAAAATCTTCAGCGCCTTGCCCAGCAAGCATTACATGTGGAGTTTCTTCCATTACTTTTTTAGCCAATGCAGCTACATTAGTAATGTTCTCAACGCATAGCACAGCCCCGCAATCACCTTCTGGATTCATGACGCAAGCATCTAATGTTACATTGCCTTCACGATCTGGTGTGCCTCCTTTTCCGACGGTTGTGTTTTTTAAGTTTTCTTCTTCAATAGCAACGCCTGAAATTACCGAATCAAGAGCCGATTTGTCTTTAGATAATTCTTCTCCAGCTTTCGCATTAGCTTTAACAAAACCCCAAGTACAAATGGCTATTGGATATTTAGCCATGTCGATTGATGTGCTTTTTTCGCCTTTCGTTTCTTTTGTTGTTCCCATTTCTTCAGTATTGTTTTTATCCTTGCAGCCCATAATTGCAGTGCCAACGGTAATCCCAACTCCTGTTAAGGAAGCATTTTTTATAAAATTTCTGCGTTTCATTGTTTTAGTCGTATTTGTTGAGTCATAAATATCAGCTATTAAATAATTACAACTTCTATTTTATTTGTTTATTTTAGGAGTATTACTCATTTCAAAAATGAGAGTACCGCCTTTCTCAATATCATGATGCGATAGCATATTATTCTCGAGAGCTTTTCCATTAAAGGTTACACTGGAGACATATACATTAGCTTTACTCTGGTTATTTGCCTGAATAGTTAATGTGTTTCCATTGTCTAGACTAATTATAGCTTTTTCAATTAGTGGGCTTCCTAAGGCATAATCGGGGGACCCTGGTGTGACGGGGTAAAATCCAAGACTACTAAAAATATACCAGGCACTCATTTGACCTGCATCGTCATTACCACAAAGGCCATCTTCTTTATTGCCGTACATGGTTTCCATAATCATACGCACGCGTTCTTGCGTTTTATACGCTTTCCCTGTCCAATTGTATAAATATGGGATATGATGCCCGGGTTCATTTCCGTGTACATAATTCCCAATAATTCCATCTCGAGTAATATCTTCATTTTTAGCTATATATTTATCGTCTAATTCCATAGTAAATAAAGAATCTAAATGCTGGCTAAACCGCTCTTTGCCTCCCATCATATCTATCATTTTATCAAGTTGATGAGGAACATACAAGCCATAGTTCCAGGCATTACCTTCTATGAATCCTTGCCCATGTGTGTCTAAAGGGTCATAAGCCGCTCTAAAGGTTCCATTTGATAACTTAGGACGCATATATCCTATAGAAGGATCGTAAACATTATTAAAGTATTCGGCTCTTTCTAAAAATTTGGACTCAGTGGTTGAATTACCAACTTCCTTCGCCATTTGGGCAATACACCAATCGTTATAAGCTAATTCTAATGTTTTTGAAACCGAAGAATGGCTTTTGTCATCAGGCACATACTTATAATCTATATAATCACCTAAACCATCAAAATAACGAACACTGGCAGTGTTAACAGAAGCCTGTAAGGCACGCTCCTTATCAAAATCACCAATATTTTTTGCCATAGCATCTGCAATTACTGAGGTGGCATGATAGCCTATCATACACCAGTTTTCGTTGGCGTAATGACTCCAAATAGGCAGCATACTATGTACGCTTTCATCATGATGGGCTAACATGGATTTTATCATGTCGTTATTTCGCTGAGGTTGAGTAATGTTAAATAAAGGGTGCAGCGCACGATAAGTGTCCCACAATGAAAAAACAGTATAATTTGTAAAATCATTAGATGTGTGAATATTTTGATCAAGACCGCGATATTGACCATCTACATCTTCATATACAATCGGGCCTAACATGGTGTGGTATAAGGCAGAATAAAATGTTTTCTTGTCGTTTAATGTTGAGGTTTCAACCTCAATTTTAGAGAGCTCATTATTCCACTTCTCTTTGGTTTCTATCTTAGTTTTATTAAAATCCCAATGAGGTATTTCGGCAGCCAAGTTTTTTAAAGCACCATTAGTACTTACCGGAGACAATGCAAATTTTATATTTATTTTTTCATTGGCTTCAGTATCAAAATTAAAGTATGCTCGAATGTCCTTCCCTGCCATTTCTGGAAAGTTTTCACTTTGATTAAATCGTCGATAAAAGCCATCATAGGTTTCTTTATTGTATTTTTTATGACCATAACTTTTAAATGGTTTTGAGAATTGCATTGCAAAAAATACCTTTTTTGTTCTTGCCCAGCCTTTGGTTTGTCTATATCCGGTTATTAGGGAATCATTTTCTACACGAATAAAAGTCCATACATTTTTATTGTCGTGATGATAGACATTATAAACAAGGTCCAAAATAATATGGGCGTTGTTTGATTTTGGAAATGTATATTGATGAAAACCAACACGCTCACTTGCGGTTAATTCTGCGGTAATATTATAATCATCCAATTTTACTTTGTAGTACCCTGCTGAAGCAGATTCGTTCTCATGAGAAAATGTAGAATAAAAACCCTTTGCTCCCGAATCCGTTTCTATGGGATCAAGTATTAAATCTCCTGTTGTTGGCATCACCAGAAAATCACCTAAATCTGAATGACCTGTACCACTAAAGTTAGTATGTGCAAATCCCACTATGGTAGAATCTGAATATTGATATCCAGAACAGTACTCGTAAGTTTTGGAGTTATAACTTCCATTGTCTTGAAACATAACCTCAAAATTAGTTTGAGGAGATAATTGGACCATTCCAAAAGGAGCTGTTGCACCAGGAAATGTATGCCCCATTTTACTGGTTCCAATAAACGGATTTACAAATTGGGTAAAGTCTTTGATGGAATTTTTAATTGGATCCTCAATCGATTTGCTTGAATTGTCACAACTTAATAAACTTGCGATAATGCAAATAAAAGTAACTTTATGATATAGCTGAGATCGTAAAATTTGAGTTTTTAAAAACATAGTAAGAAGAGAATTGGTTTTTAGTTTAGTTGATTTTAGTTTCTTGACCAAATTGGAGTCGGTAACCATTGATATCATAAATACAAAATTCGCGCATCCCATATTCAAAGTTTTCAATAGGATAACAAACGGAAACTTTGTCTTTTAATATTTGCCAGATGACATCAATATTATCCGTTCTAATATATAAGCTACCAGTCATATAGGTATTTGGATATGTGTCTTGAAATAGCCT
>MAAC01019022.1_pt1 | contig 59456 bp, 40 predicted proteins | sample 1115981 | NCBI WGS metagenome assembly MAAC01 (sample SAMN04961126, study PRJNA320927) | seawater metagenome | isolation source: sample BD02T64 sea water enriched with oil for 64 days | place: USA:Gulf of Mexico | collected 2013-07-27 | reverse complement strand
ACTGCTACTTCCGTAGAAGATTACGATAATAATGTCATCAAAAAACACGAAGGAACACTCAAGGAAAGAGAGCTGATGTTTGAGAATTACCTTAAAAACACAGGGTTTAATGCAGAGCCCGTGCTCCTAACCTATCCTGATAATGATGCAATTACTAGTATCATCAAAAAGTACCAAACAGAAAGAGCAGAATATGAGTTTTCTACCACAGATAAAGAATCTCATTTTCTTTGGGTTGTGAACAATCAAAATGACATCGCTCAAATTACTCAGGCGTTTAAAGAAGTAGAAACCTTATACATCGCCGATGGCCATCATCGTTCCACATCCTCTTGTTTGTTAGCCCAACATTTGGCAAAAGAGAACCCAAATCATACTGGCAAAGAGGATTACAATTTTTTCATGAGCTATTTGTTGCCAGAAAGTCAACTAAAAATTTATGAATTCAACCGATTTATAAAAGACTTAAACGGAATGACTTCTGATGAGTTTTTAATTGAATTGGATGGTTTTTTTAGGATTGAAAACCGAGGGCAAGAACCCTATAAACCAAAGAAAAAGCATCATTTTAACATGTATTTAAATGGCGAATTTTACTCACTATACTTACGGAAATCTGTCTATAATTTTACAGATGCATTAAGTAAATTAGATGCAGAAATTTTATTCCAGACAATTTTAAAGCCGATATTAGGAATTAAAGACATTAGAAATGCTTCTAAAATCATGTATTCTCAAAATAAATCTGACAGCTTAGAATTAAAAACAAAAGTTGATACTGGTGATTTTAAAGTTTCTTTTGGGATGTTACCTGCAACAATTGATGAATTAAAAACAATTGTTGATTCAGATATGTTGATGCCACCTAAAACAACATACATAGAACCTAAATTAAGAAGTGCTTTAACTATTTACGAATTTTAGTGCAATAATTGCACCTCTATTTTACTATGATTGCTCAAAATTTAATTCAGATAAAAGACAAATTACCGAAGCATGTAACCTTAGTTGCAGTTTCTAAAACCAAACCTATTGCTGACATTCAAGAAGCATACAATGCTGGTCAGCGAGTTTTTGGCGAGAATAAGATTCAAGAAATGGCTGCAAAGTTTGATGCCTTGCCAAAAGATATTCAATGGCATATGATTGGACACCTACAAAGCAACAAAGTAAAATACATGGCGCATTTTGTCGATTTAATTCATGGTGTTGATAGTTTTAAAACCTTGAAAGAAATAAACAAGCAAGCAATAAAGCATGATAGAAGTATCAACTGTTTGTTGCAAGCAAGAATTGCGAAAGAAGAAACTAAATTCGGATTGTCATTTAGTGATATTGACACAATAATTACCTCCGAAGAAATATCGAAATTGAAAAATATAAAAATTACAGGTTTGATGGGAATGGCAACATTTACTGACAATCAAAATCAATTAGAAGAAGAATTTACTTCTTTGAAAGAATTATTTGACCAACTTAAATCTCAAGACACTGAACTTAAAACCTTAAGTATGGGAATGAGTGGGGATTATCAATTGGCAATAAAAAACGGAAGCACAATGGTGCGAGTAGGAAGTGCTATTTTTGGTGCTCGTAATTATATTGTGTAGATTTACATAACAAAAAAAAGGAAAAGAATTTGTACGCAATTTTAGATATTGAAACCACTGGTGGTAAGTTTAATGAAGAAGGAATCACTGAAATTGCGATCTATAAATTTGATGGTCATGAAGTTGTAGATCAATTTATAACCTTGGTCAATCCAGAAAAAGAGATTCAACCTTTTGTGGTTCAACTGACAGGTATAAACAATAAAATGCTTAGAAACGCCCCTAAGTTTCACGAAGTAGCAAAACGAATCATAGAAATCACCGAGGATTGTATTGTGGTTGCACACAATTCTAGTTTCGATTACCGCATTCTAAAAACAGAATACAATAGATTAGCGTACGAATATAAAAGAGATACTCTTTGTACTGTTGAATTGAGTAGGAAGTTAATTCCAGAACAGCCATCATATAGTTTAGGTAAATTATGTAAAGCTATCGGAATACCAATGAGCGATAGACATAGAGCTTCTGGAGATGCTTTGGCAACCATTCAGTTGTTTAAAATACTCTTGGAAAAAGATTCTGACAAGTCTATTTTAGAAAACTCAATTAAGCTATTTGATACTTCAAAAATAGTTGAAAAATTAAAAAAGATAATTGACGAAATTCCAAGTGTTATGGGCATCTACTATTTGCATAGAGAAGATGGTCATATCATTTTTATGGGAAAAGGGAACAATATTAAAAACGAAGTCAATAATCAGTTTTTAAAAACCACAAAAAGAGGAAAAAACGTTCAAGAAAACACGGTTTCTATAAGCTATGAAGCGACAGGTAATTTATTAATTACAAATTTGAAATTTTATAACGAATTAGAAATTAACAAACCGAAATACAACTTAAGAACGAAGAAGAAACTTGTATTAGATAATTTTAATAATGACAATATGTTGTTGATTGGTAGAGGAAGAACTATTGATGAACATTCGGTAATTTTAATTGAGAACAATGAAGTTTTCGGCTATGGTTTTACAAACCTAGCATTTCAAGAAAACCAGCTTGACATTTTAAAGTCGTTGCTTACATCTCTAAACAATAAAGCATTATCAAAAACGCTAATCAAAAATCATTTAAAGTCGAAAAACGCATCAAAAATTGTGCGTTTTTAATAGAGAAATCTATATTCTATTCATTTTCTGTACAGTAATTACATCTTTTTTATTATTTTTATAAGAAATACCTAGAATAAGGTATTGAATTACACAAAGATACCTCTTAAATTTGTGTCATCAACCTAGACTACCACCATGAAAAAGTACTTTTTACTTATTGCATTAATTTGCTATAGCAGTCAATTTTACGCACAAGAGTTTGTAACTGGTCTTGAGTTTAGCAAAGAAAAATACGAAAACATAACAGAAACAGCCCCAATTATTACTCGAAGCGTTACATCTGTTCCAAGAAAATTTAGCATTAAATCTTACAGTCCAACTCCTGGTAATCAAGGAAGACAACCATCTTGTGTTGGTTGGGCAAGTGCATATGGTGCAAGAACTATTGCAAATGCAATAAAAAATAATTGGAAATACAATACGACTAAGATCAATCAAAATACCTACTCACCTGCTTTTGTTTACAACTTGATAAAATTTAGCGGAGATGTAAATTGCAAACGTGGATCTTATATTGCAGATGCCATGAAATTATTAAACACACATGGCGTTTTAAGATTGAAAGATTTTAATTATAACGCAACAAAGTGCAATACTAAACCGTCTAATTACGGATATGAACTTGCTAAGAAAAATACCATTTTAACTTATGAAAGATTGGCAAAATGGGACAACCCCTACAATTTAGTTGGCAAAGTAAAAAAAGCCATTGCCAATAAAAACCCTGTTGTAATAGGCATGCAGGTATCTTCTACATTCTATAAAGCTAAAGGGAGTTGGAGCGGAATTCATACAAGTAAACCTGGCGGCCATGCCATGGTAGTCGTTGGATATGATGATGATAAATATGGTGGCGCTTTTGAAGTTTTAAACTCATGGGGAACTTATTGGGGAAACAAAGGTTTTATTTGGGTTCGTTATAATGATTTTAGAAAGAATACAAAGACTGCCTATGTTTTAATTGACAAATCTATAAAACCTAAAGTAAATACAGATATTACGACCACAAACTCTTTGGCAGGTGAATTAACACTAAAATTGAGCAACGGTACTAATATGACACCAATATTAGCCGATAACGCTTCTCGAAACTTTAACATTGTAAAGGCGACAAAAACAACGTATAGAATAGATAAAAGCTATACTTCTGGCACACAGTTTAGAATTTATTTAAAAAGCAAACAACGTGGATATGTATATTTAGTCGGTTATGGATCTGGAGACAAATCTGTTAGTAAGCTGTATCCTTTTGATAAATTTAGTGATTATTTTAATTATACAAACAGCGAAATAGCACTGCCTAGTGAAGATTACTTTATCGAATTTGACTCCAAACCAGGTAGAGATATTTTATGTGTTTTATATAGTAAAGAAAAATTAGATATTGACAAAATAGTTAGCAATACTAAATATGGATCTGGAGATTTTGTCTCTAGAATGAAAAAAGCATTGCAATACAAAATCTATAAAGGGAGTGATATTACTTTTCAAAACAATAAAATTGCATTTGCCACCAAAGCAACGAATAGCAATGCTAAGGTTGTCCCTATTTTCATAGAAATGAACCACCAATAAAACCTACAAGTCATGAAAACAAAACACTTTGTACTTGCCTTAACCTGCTTATTAACATTCTGCAATTTCTCTACATCAGTAGCACAGCAAAAATCATTGTACTACGAAGGTTTTTCATCAGGAGATTCATGGCCAACAGGTAACAATGATACTCGTAAATTAGAAATTAAAAATGGTAAATATTACTTTGAGCATAAAAGAGAAAGCAAAAGTTGGACAGTAAAAACAAGAGTGATTTCTTTTGACACTCAAAAAGATTTTGAGATAGAAACTAGAGTTCAAAGAATATCTGGTACAAAATCAAATGCATTTGGTTTGATCTTTGGCACCAAAAATACCGATAATACTTTTCACTTTATACTTGGAAGAGAAAAATACCGTGTTTCAAAAAAAGTAAACGGTAAATTTATTAAAATAAAAGAATGGACAAAATCTAGCAGTATCAATCAGGCCTATTATTCTTACAATAAGCTAAAAGTAAAAAAAGTAGGAAAACGTTTGTCATTTTATATCAATGGTGATTTTGTAACGAGCATGGATTTTCAAGCTTTTTTCGGAAAAAAAATAGGGATCTTAGTTTACAATAAACAAAAAATTACTGTTGATTATTTTAAAGTGAATCAAACATCTTCTTCCACAACAAAAACGACTACCGCTTCTAAAAAAATACTCTTTGAAGGCTTTAATAGCAATAGTAATAACTGGACCACAAGCAATACATCTGACGCAAGTGTTCAAGTAAGCAATGGTGATTTAATTATCAATCATAAAAAATCAAGTGGTGGTTGGGCACCAACAATCAGTAAATACGTTGATACGTCTAGAGATTTTAGAATTACTGGTAGGTTCAAAAAAGTAAAGGGTGTAAATAATGGTTTCGGTTTAGCTTTTGGAAGAAAAGATTCTCAAAATCAAAATCAGTTCTTTATTTCATCAAACGGATCTTACATTATTAATAAATCAGTAAACGGAAAAAGAACATATATAAAAAACTGGACTGAATCTAGTTATATTAAAACTGGAAACGGAGCAAAAAACAATCTAAAAGTACAAAAGAAAGGTAGTGCTTATAAATTTTACATCAATAATAATCTAGTATACACTAGTTATTCTGTAAAATTTTATGGAGACAAAATTGGTTTTATTGTATATGACAAACAAAAAATTGCTGTAGAGTATTTAAGCATGTATTATGAAGATGACAAAAAAACTACACCAGCAGTCACAAATATTACAACTAAAAAAACAACAGTTTCAAAAACTATTTTATTTGAAGGATTCAATAATACAAACAATAACTGGCCGTCTACAGACAGCTCTGACAATTATGCAATAGTTAATGGTGGAGATTACCTAATAGAACATAAAGTTTCTAGCGGTGGTTTTGCACCAACAATAAGTAAATATATTGATCCAAACAGAAATTTTAGGATTTCTGCTCAAATTAAGAAAATTAATGGATCTACTAATGGTTTTGGTTTGACTTTTGGAAGAAAAGATGCAGACAATCAAAACCAATTCTTTATTTCATCGAGCGGGTCTTACATCATTAATAAAACAGTAAACGGAAAAAGAACATATATAAAAAACTGGACTGAATCTAGTTACATAAAAAAGGGAAATGGTGTTTATAACACTTTGAAAGTCCAAAAAGAAGACAATAAATTTAAATTTTACATCAATAATAATTTAGTACACACAAGCTACTCAACAAAGTTTTACGGAGATAGAGTTGGATTTATAGTTTATGATAAAATAAAAATATCTGTAGGGTATTTAAGTTTGGCTTATGAAGATAATAAGACAACAGTCATAAAAAAGAACGAAAACATTGTTGCTACAGGAGAATATGCTTTGCAAGAATATTTTAATTCGAATAAGAATGGATGGTCAACAGGTACTAACGAAGATAAAGTTACGAGTGTTGCCAATAGCTATTTCAACTTTGAGCATAAAAAAAGCACCGGTGGTTGGTCAACCTATATTACTTCTACAATTGATACCTCAAGAGATTTTGAAATTAGCTCAAAAATTAAAAAAGTAAGTGGTATAACAAACTATGCATACGGAATTCTTTGGGGTAAAAAAGGCACAAGTAGTTTTCGTTTTTATGTCTCTGGATCTGGGTATTACAAAATATCAAGATTGGTTGATAACAAAGAGGAAATCATTAAAAAATTCACTAAAACCTCTGCTTTAAAAACAGGAAATGACGCTACAAACCTTTTAACCATTAACAAAGTAGGAAACAAATACAAGTTTTATGCAAATGGCACCTTTTTAACCCAAGCAGATTTTGAGCCATTCTTTGGTAACCAAATTGGGTACAGTGTTTTTAACAAACAAAAAATTTCCGCAGATCGTTTAATTGTGAAGTACTTGAAAAAGAAAAAAGATGCTGTAGTAACTAATAACATCTTAAAAACACCTCTTTCAGAATCATTTACTGACAACACAAATGGTTGGTATTTAACAGACAATGCAAACAAAAAGACAAGGGTTGAAAACGGAAAATTATACATCAAAAACAACAGTGAGAGTAGCGGTGCATTTATAAGTAAAGAAATAGACATCGATACCAGTAGAGACTTTATTATTGAAACATCATTGACTAGGTTAACGAGTAGTGCAACAGGTTCTATTGCCTTTTCTTTTGGGCGAAAAAACAACACCAATGAATTCGATTTGTTTTTATCTATAGACAGTTATTTATTTAGAAAATTAGAAAAAGACAGTTCTACAAAACTGATTCCTTGGACAGCAAGTGATTTATTAAACCAAAACACACATCAAGCCAATAAAATCAAAATTGTAAAATCGAATAACTTACTTCGATTCTACATCAATGATCAATATGTAAACGAAGCTCCATATTCTGATTTCTTTGGAAAATATGTTGGGTTTAGCGTCTACAATAAACAAGAAATCTCTGTTGATTATTTAAATATTACCTATCCTAGTGCAAGTTACAACACGCCTCCCGAAGTGGTTATTTTAGAGCCTACTGTACAAAGAGGATTTAAAATTGTAAAAACAAAAAGAATACTTGTTCGCGGAAAGGCAACTGATAAAGATGGCATATTTGAAGTAATTATCAATGGCATAGACGCAAGACTATCAGAAGATGGTAGTTTTACAGCAAATGTGCCTTTAAAAATTGGAACCAACGACTTGATTGTAAAAGCTACAGACATTAAACAAGCGACTTCTACCAAGAAATTCGTTATTAAAAGAAAATCGCCAGATGTAGTAGACCCAGTAGTTGTTGTAAATAAAGACAAAGATTTAAATATTGGTTTCGGAGAATACTACGCCTTGTTAATTGGAGTAAGTGATTATGGTGATGGAGCCATTCAAGATTTGGGAGGATTACCTACAAAAGATGCCCAAGACCTTGCAAATGTATTGGTTACTAAGTACAATTTTAAAAAGGAGAATGTTGTTGTTCTAAACAAAAGCCCAAAGGCTAATGACATAATTAAGGAATTTAGCAAATTAAAGAAAAAGGTAACAAACAAAGACAACTTATTGGTATTCTATGCTGGTCACGGAGTTTATGATGAAGTAAGTCAAATTGGACACTGGCTCCCATCTGATGCAGACATGGAGTATGAATTGAATCTGATTAGTAATTCGCAGGTAGTAGATTTTCTAAAAGGCATACAATCTAAACATACATTGCTTGTTTCTGACGCCTGTTTTAGTGGAAGTATTTTTAAAACACGTTCGTTTGAAAAATCTCCGAAATCAATTCAGAAGAAGTATGAATTGACAAGTAGAAAAGCAATTACAAGTGGTACTTTAAAAACGGTACCAAACAAAAGCATGTTCTTAAAATACCTATTAAAAAGATTAGAAAATAACCAAAATAAATACCTGTCTGCACGTAAATTATTTGATAGAATTGAAGAACCTGTTATGAACAACAGCCCAAATACACCTCAATACGGAACCATTTTTGGAATTGGAGATGAAGGTGGAGATTTTATCTTTATCAAAAATTAATTTGTAGTATTTTAGCTATATAAATTTTACAAATTCTTGGAAGACAAACAGACAAAAATATCTTGGAAACATCGCATTCATGAAATTATTTATGAAGCAGATACCAGAGCTGGAAAAATATTTGATGTAGTATTATTGATCGCCATTTTAACGAGCATTGTTTTGGTAATGCTAGAAAGTGTCGAAAGTTTTGATAACAAATACCACACTTTTTTAAACATTTCTGAATGGATTATTACCATCCTTTTCTCAATCGAATATTTTTTGAGAATCATCACCATAAAAAAACCGTTGAAATACATTTTTAGTTTTTATGGCGTCATCGATTTACTCTCTACCATACCAAAATATTTATCGTTTATATTGGTAGGATCTCATCATTTTGCTGCTTTGAGAGCCTTACGATTGCTTCGTGTATTTAGAATTTTAAAATTAGCACGTTATATTGGCGCTTCGAACCGATTGTTATTGGCATTAAAGTCGAGCAGAGCTAAAATTGCAGTATTTTTATTCTTTATCGTCATTATCTGTATCATTTTAGGAACGGTAATGTATATGATAGAAGGTGAAGAAAACGGGTTCACCAGCATTCCGAGATCTGTATATTGGGCCATTGTTACCTTAACCACTGTTGGGTATGGAGACATTGCGCCACATACACCAATAGGACAATTTATAGCCAGTATTATTATGATTTTAGGCTATGCAATTATTGCAATTCCAACCGGAATTGTAAGCTCAGAAATTATAAAAGCAGAAGCTGTTGATACCAATACTCAATCCTGCCCAAATTGTTTGAAAGATAAACATACTGATGGAGCAGATTTTTGTTATCATTGCGGAAGTAAACTCAACTAAATGTCTACAAATTCAAAGAAACTTTTAATCACCATTGTTGGCCCTACAGCCATTGGTAAAACGGCATTGAGTATTCACTTAGCCCAGCACTTTAACGCCGAAATTATTTCCTGTGATTCACGTCAATTTTATAAAGAAATGACCATTGGAACTGCGGTTCCAGAACCAGAAGAGTTGGCCACTGCAACGCATCACTTTATTCAAAACAGAAGTGTCTTTGATGGATATAGTGTGGGACAGTTTGAAAGAGATGCCCTTCAAAAATTAAAAGAATTATTTACCAAGAAAGATGTTGTAATTATGGTTGGCGGAAGCGGTTTGTATGTAGATGCTGTTTTAAAAGGATTGGATTATTTTCCTACCGTAGCTCCCGAAATTAGAGAAAACTTAAACATACAATTAGCAGAAAATGGAATTGTGCATTTACAAAAGCAGTTAAAAAAAATGGATGTGGAAACCTACAAAACCATTACGCTAGACAATCCACATAGATTGATTAGGGCTTTAGAGATTTGTATTGGTTCTGGTCTTCCCTACTCTAGCTTTAAGAACAAATCCAAAACACCACGAAACTTTAAATCTATAAAAATTGGGTTAACTGCAGACAGAGCACTCATCTACAATCGAATTAACACTCGTGTAGATAACATGTTAGAAAGAGGATTGGAGAAAGAAGCCAAAGAACTGTATCCTCATAAAGAATTAAACGCATTGCAAACAGTGGGTTATCGTGAACTCTTTTCTTTTTTTGATGACGAGATTACTCGAGAGTTTGCCATAGAAGAAATTAAAAAAAATACCCGACGCTTTGCAAAAAGACAATTGACCTGGTTTAAAAAAGATACTGCAACAATTTGGTTCGATTATAAGACCAACTCAACAAAAATTATTGAAATGGTAGAAGACAGGAAAATGGAATAGTTGGATTATTAGATAATAAAAGTACGATTTACTACATGATATCCATGTATGTTTTAACTTCCTTCATGAAATTTCACTATACTCATATTCAAAATAAATTACTCTCTTTGAACCTCTGCAACATCACACTTAAACTATTAAATCTTCTTAAAACATAATAAACTTTCTTATTTTTTTTTACACAACTCACTTGCTTTCTTATATTTGTAAAAAAACGAACTAAAATGAAATTAAAATTCACCTTTATCATTGTAATCTTATGTCTAGGGTTTACAATGAATGCACAAACAAAAGTTGGAACCGTAAATAGTGATTTGATCATCTCTAAAATGCCACAGTTAGCAACCATTCAAGAAAGAGTAGCCAACTACGGGAAAAAACTAGATTCTAGCTTTCAAGCGAAAGTAATCGTTTACCAAACAAAACTAAAAGCACACATTGATACTAGCCCTAAACTAAGCGATGCAAAAAAGCAAGAAAGTCTAGCAGAGATTAAACAAATGGAAGATGACATGAATAAGTTTCGTACCAATGGAACAAAAATGATAGGGCTAAAACGTGACAACTTCATGAGACCTTTATACAAAAAAGTGTCTGACATGATTCAGAAAATTGCAAAAAAACAAGGATATACTCAAATTTTAACCACAAGTGGAAATGAATTTGGATATATTGATGAAAAATATGACATCACAAAATTGGTATTGGCCGAACTAGGAATTAAAGAATAATACTTCTTAATTTAATAATAAAGCCCAAGCAAATTGCTTGGGCTTTTTATATATACATTATTCTCAAACCATTTCAAAAAAAAATCGTAATCACTTGAACTGCCAAATAAACTATCTACAATTAGATTTGTGAAGTGTAACGCAACAAAATTGTATCTAGATGTTGATTTTTTATCATTAGCTTTTGGCTATTGGCTAGATAATAGAAATACAATTTTCGAAATAACAAGGTTGGCTGTTGGTTGTTAGAGTTTTCAACTTTGTACTTCCTTTTCATAAGATTGCTTCAATTAAACCCTAGGGATTTTAATATAAAAAGTAGTGCCTTCATTAATTTTTGATTCAAGGGTAATCGATCCGTTGAGCACTGTTATTATTTTTTTCACAATAGAAAGTCCCACACCCGTACTATCAATCTCTTCATCCTCGTTTAATGTTTGAAAAAGTTTAAATATTTTCTCGTGATAACTCTTTGCAATTCCGGGGCCGTTATCTGCAACATAGAATTCATGAAAGTTTGTAGATGTGCTATAATCTATGGTAATGATTCCTTTTTCTTTATCGTTATGCTTCACAGCATTGCTAATTAAGTTAGAAAATAATTGCACAAACAATATCCGTACATTGTGTATGGTTGGAAGTGTTGTTTTTATGGTGCACACAAAATTTTCTTTGGTAATGGCATCTTCAAAAACTTCGTGCATAAGTTCGTTCAAGTCTATGCCCTCTTTTTTCGAATTTAACATGCCGATTTTACTAAAATCTAAGATGCCTTCAATTAAGCCATTCATACGAATTACCCGCCTTTTAATGGCTTCTATATGACTATTTACTTCTTGCATTTGGTTATTTTCAATATCATCTTGCATAAATTCTGCCAAGGTGAGTACTCCTCGAATTGGCGTTTTTAAATCGTGTGATAAGATGTAGGCAAAGTTCTGTAACTCTTCATTTTTTTGTTTCAAAACACGGTTTGATTTTTCTAGACTGTCTGCAATATTTTTGGAATCTTTTAATGAAGAGATCAGCATTTGCATTGAAAAAAGAAACTGGTTGATATTATCATGCAAGGCAAAGTCGGTCAATAATAGATCAACTTCTTTAAGATCATCAAATGACTTCAGCAACGGACTTCCTAAAAAGTATAGTTGGTCATTTACAGCGTCATAATACATTTGCCCCCGAAATTTAAATCCAATTTTTTGATGTACCTTTACTATAAATAAGGCACTATGTTGCCGAATAATTTCCTCGAAGGAGGCTGTTCCTCTTGGTCTTTCTATAGTAAAGTGATTAAAAAAAGGCTCCCCTATTTTACCCAATCCTAACTTTGTGATGGATCTACCAACTTGCATAATTTTCATATTTCTATGTATCAATATGAAAAACGGAAAAAGATCATCCATTACAGTAGCATCTTTAAAAGGCTGTATTTGATTAGATGTATTCAATCGCGATTAAGATTTATAGGTTACTTTATATTCATGACTATTCTCTTTTCCGTCGATAGTCCCCATGTATTCAACACCTACATGTATCTTGAATCGATCGCCTAAACCCAATAACAAGCCCGTTACAAACCTAACTAGGCCAGGTCTATCACTATGATACTCAAATTTAAAGGTTTCATCATCTATCTCTTCACAATAAAAAGAAGGTGGTTTTAATTCTGTAAATGATTGTGCAATATGACCGTGCATATTGTTTAAGTTATTTAAAAACTCTGGAAATGTACCACCCGCTAAATCTAATAAATGAGAATAGCCTTCTACCATGGTAAATTTAATCCAGTATTTCCCGAATGCTTCTAATATGTCATTTGGGTCTGCACCTAAATGCTCTGAAGCAGCCCCAACAATATTATAAGTTATATCATCAGGATAAGGTTGCATGCTTACGAAGGCAGCTTCTTTTACGCCTGCTTTTGTTTTAATAAGTTGCCAGACTTCTTCTCCGTGTCCTTCGATTACAAAATCCTGTGCTGCTTTATTTACTAATCCATACATAATTTTCTGTTTTTTTCTCTAACAAGATAACAAATAAATCATTCACTTTTTTTAAATAATGTAATGAACACGTAGTAACACCTATGGCTTTATATTTTTCATAGAACCAAACATACAATTATTGATATCAGTTCGAGCGCATCTAATCTCACTATTGGTTGTTGTATCTTGGTTCTTAGTTCTTGTTATTCTTTACGAACTACTTACTTCAAATACCAAAAAGTAGATACTAAATACTTAGTAATGGCAGTACAATTTTTGAAATGAAATTGTTATTTTATCGTTGTTAGCTACTACTTCTTAACTTCCAGATACTAAATACTAGCCATTAGAAGTTTAATTTTCGACGAGACATCGGTGTAACTTTTCACTTTTCTAAACAAAAAAACCTGAACAACAGTTCAGGTTTTTTAAAAATATCTATACAGTAAAATTTACCTTCTACTATAATTTGGTGCTTCTTTGGTAATGGCAACATCATGTGGGTGACTTTCGTTAATTCCACTTGCTGTAATACGTACAAACTTTCCAGTTTCTTTTAAGGTTTCAATGTCTTTAGAACCACAGTACCCCATTCCAGCTTTTAAACCACCAACAAATTGGTGAATGCTCTCTTCCAATTCTCCTTTGTAAGGCACACGACCTACAATTCCTTCTGGTACTAATTTTTTGATATCGTCTTCTACATCTTGGAAATAACGGTCTTTAGACCCTTGTTTCATCGCTTCTATAGACCCCATACCACGATATGACTTAAACTTACGTCCTTCGTAAATAATGGTTTCTCCTGGAGATTCTTTGGTTCCTGCTAATAGCGATCCTAACATTACACAGTCAGCTCCTGCTGCAATTGCTTTCGGAATATCACCTGTATACCTAATTCCACCATCTGCAATTACGGGTACACCAGAACCTTTAATGGCTGCGGCTACTTCTAATACTGCAGAAAACTGAGGAAAACCAACACCTGCTACTACTCTGGTTGTACAAATAGACCCAGGCCCAATTCCAACTTTTACAGCATCGGCACCAGCTTCAACTAAAAACTTAGCTGCTTCTGCCGTAGCAATATTACCTACTACAACCTCTAAGGTTGGAAATTTTTCTTTTACTGCTTTTAAGGCATTTACAACCCCTTTTGTATGTCCGTGAGCTGTATCAATAATTACAGCATCTACACCTGCCTTTACTAAGGCTTCTGCTCTTTCTACAACGTCACCAGTGACACCTAAAGCGGCAGCAACACGTAAACGTCCAAAAGTATCTTTATTGGCCGTTGGTTTCTGCGTTACTTTGGTAATGTCTCTAAATGTAATCAATCCTGATAAATGGTAGTCAGCATCTACAATTAGTAATTTTTCAATTTTATGCTCTTGTAAAATTAATTCTGCTTGTACTAAAGAAGTTCCTTTGGCAGCAGTAATTAAATTTTCTGAAGTCATTACTTCTGTAATGGCTCTGTCGTTTTTCTTTTCGAAACGCAAATCACGGTTTGTAACTATCCCTTTTAAGACACCATCTTTATCAATTATCGGAATTCCACCAATTCGGTGCTCCTTCATCAACATTTTTGCATCGGCTACATTTGCTGTTAAAGGCAAGGTAACAGGATCGATGATCATACCAGATTCGGCACGTTTTACTTTTCTAACTTCCTGAGCTTGTTGCTCAATGGTCATATTTTTATGCAATACACCAATACCTCCTTCTCTTGCAATAGCGATAGCCATAGAAGATTCGGTCACGGTATCCATCGCTGCAGAAACGATTGGTACATTGATTGTGATATTTTTTGTGAATTTTGTTTGGATGTTTACTTCTCTTGGAAGTACTTCAGAAAAGGCCGGTACTAAAAGTACGTCGTCGTAGGTTAATCCTTCTCCTAAAATTTTTGAATTGTGAGCTTTCATGGTACAATCAATATATAAATTAATTGCAGGCAAATTTACAATTATTAATTGGAATACTGATGTTAATTAATTGTTATCTATTTTTATTTGGATCCTTCGATTCTTGGAATACTAGATTATTGGAGTCTGAAATTGTGATAAGGGCTAAACAAGTATTAAACTTAGAATAATCAATCATACTTCAATTAGGATATTGAGTAGCAATCACAACATCATCAATCCACACATGCCTTCTTCCTCCCTCTTTTTGATAATCAACCCAACCAATGCTTAATTTATCAAACGCGGGAAATATCCATTGCTCTTGTGTCCCATTTTTGACACAACCTTCTCCTTTTCCTTTCACTGTTAATGCAGAAATAAGTTGGTTGTCAATCCAAAGTTTCATTGTGTTTTCTTGACCATTAAAATACCAACACACTTTGAACCACCTTTTTTCTGGAATTTTAAAACTTGAATGCTGCCAACAATCACTCTCTACACCAACGGTATCGTAATTTGCCATTAATTGTTGTTGATGTTGCCCTCCATAACGGATTTCTGCTGAATACTCATTATTTACATTCCCAGAACCTTGTAGCATGGTCCAATGTACTCCATCTGGAGAAGCCTTTTTCACAAACATTTGCATGCTTCCATAAAAGCTATTGTTCTTAATAGGAAAGATTTGAGTTAATGATAAAAATGCACGATTTACAAAGCCTTCTCCACTTATAAAATAGGCCGAATTTTCTCCTGAGAAAGAGTTAGAATTATCAATTACAACACTTCCATTTCCAGAAATCACCCAAGGTTTTTGTGGTTTTTTCGTTACTATGGCTGATTCAAAATCGTCTTGAAACAATATCTTCGTATGGGTAGTACACCCCATAAATAATTGAAAACAAATTGCACTAATCAGTACAGAACAAGAAATATTCAATCCACATATTGTCATACTATTGACACCTCTTTATTATTAAATTCCATTATTTTCAAACACATTCTTGTACTATGATAAGGGGATTTCCACATTCCTATTTTATCATCTGTATATCTCGTGGTATCTGATGCAATTCTAGCAAACCACTCGCCATGTTCTAAATCTATAAAGTGTTCTTTTACATAACTCCAAATTCGATTAAAAGCAATTTGATAACGTTCATTTTGAGTAAAATTATAAGCATAACTTAAAGCCACAAGGGCTTCAACTTGCGTCCACCAATGCAAATCAGTATCCAACTGTTGTGTGCTAGTACATTTTCCATACATTATGGCACCATTTATATCAATCGCTTCCTCTAAAAACACATCTATCATCTGTAGCAAGCAGTCTTCAGTGCTTTTTAAAAGTTCATCGTCATTAAGTGCTTTTGCTGCTTCAATCAACATCCAAGGAACTTCTACATTGTATCCAAAAAATACTGTCTCACTTAGAGATTTCCCTTCTCTATCTAATGCTGTCTCACAATGTTGCTCTTTTGTTATAAACTCATAAAGCAAGATCTCCAATAAGATTCGCAACTTCTTTTCTAAACGGTCGTTTTTATAAATGGTAAACAGAGTTGTATAAGCTTCCAATAAATGCAAATGAGTTCCTAAACTTTTAGCTCCATCTATTTCAGATGTATCTTGAACTCCATTTACAGGTATCACATCAACATAAGTATTGCTTCGGGAATTAAACCCGTAATCCTCTATATACTCAAATAGTTGTATGGCCCAATTTTTAACTTCTTCCTTTTTTGAAAAAAGGTAATATTCAGAAAGAGCTAAGAGTGCATAGGCTTGCCCAACGCAATTTTTAATGGTGTTTTCTGGTTTTGCATTGTACCCAAGTTCCCAGTATAAACTCCCATCAGATTTATCTTTAAAGAAAAGCGCCAAATAATGATACGCTCGATGACAAGTGTTTGCATATTCTTGTGTAGGTAACTGATTAGAAACAGCTGCAAAAGACCATAAAATACGAGCATTTAAAATCAATCCTTTAGAAGCTTCTCCAATTCTTTCATTCTTAAAATTGATTTGACCTATAAAGCCTGCATTATCATCATCTAATGCATTGGTCTCCCAATAGTCAAGTATTTTTTTCAACTCACTATTAAAGAGCTCTAAATTGGAATCAATCAGATTATTTATACTCATTAATTTACCTGTTTTCTTCGAGTTTCTAATTCCGTTTCTATGGCTTTCATTTTTTTTGTTCCTAAAGGATAGAAAAACAATGCAATTAAAGCAAACAATACAAAAATAGCCGGAATGATGCTCATATTTAATTTTATTCCTTCTAACATCTCAGCAGTTTTCTCGAGAATTTGTCCATTATAATGATAGATATTTAGCACCATTAGAGTAATGGCTCCTGCAACACCACTTCCAAATTTCATGGCAAAGGTTCCAGCAGAAAAGATGAGTCCTGTCGCTCTTCTTCCATTTTTATATTCAGAATAATCTGCAGCATCACCCAACATTGCAAAGAAAAGAATGGGCATAATTCCTGCTCCAAATTCAGAGATAATTCCTAAGGTAAATATCGAGCCAATTTCATTGGCATCTAACCAATACATTGCCGCAGCAGATACTGCTGAAAAAACAATACTTATGGCAAACAGTTTTACTTTTCCAAACACTTTGGTTAAATAAGGTGCAAATACGGTAGAAATCATAGAAACAACCAATAACGAAAGCAAGTACAACCCTGCCAATCCATTTTTACCACCCCATTTAGATAAGCTTCCAAAAAAGTTATGTTCATCACTTACATAATGTGAAAAATAGTACATGGCAGAACTTTGCTTGATAATATTATAGGTCACAAATACAAAGCCAATAAACAATAACAACAACCAAGGTTTGTTACATACAAGATCCTTATAATCTTCTTTTACGGTAAGCGTTTTAGTACTTGCAACAGGCACTCTTTCTCGGGTTGTAAAAAATGTAATGATAGAAAAAGTAGCCAGTACAAATGCCAATACATACATGGTGTATTGATATCCTATATTTTGATCGCCATTCCCTAAAAAATCAACCAAAGAAATTACACCTACAGTCGCTATAATCCCACCTAAATATGCTCCAAAAAACCGATACGAAGATAAAGTTGTTCGTTCTTCAACATTCGATGTCATAACACCCATTAAAGCAGAATATGGCACATTATTAGCTGTGTATGCTAAAGTGTAAAAAATAGAGGTTGCATAAGCCCAAATCAATTTACCTGTCAGACTCAAATCTGGTGTGGTAAACTGCAATACCAAAGCAACACCAAAAGGCAATGCGGTCCAAATTAACCAAGGTCTAAATTTCCCCCATTTGGTTTTCGTTCTATCGGCAATGGTTCCCATAATTAAATCTGTGATACCGTCGCCTAGTCGAATTACCAATAATAAGGTGGCAACAGCAGCAGTTCCTAAACCAAAAACATCGGTATAAAAAATAGGTAAAAAGGGGCCAATGGTTCTCCATGCTATATTTGCAGCGGTATCCCCTAATGCATATCCAATTTTTTCTTTGAGTGATAATTTATTGTTTTGAGCCATAGTATTTGTATTTCTTATATAATTTTTTATTTTTTTACTCTAGATTACAGTCTTTACATGTCTTTCAAAAATAACATTATAAGACATAGATAGCGTAAGATTATAGGTTGATTTTCATATATTAGTTTTCGATTCATCATACAAATATTGAAATTATATTTACCATAAAAAAACCAACTAAAGCTAAAATCGTAGTCATAACAGTCCAACTTTTAAAGGTTTCTTTCTCTGTAAGGTTTAAATATTTTCCCACCAGCCAAAAACCACTGTCATTCACATGAGACATTATGGAAGCACCAGAAGCAATTGCAATTACCAATAAAGCTTTGTCTATTTCTGTTATTGTACTTGCTATGAGTAGTGGTGCGGTAATACCTGCAGCTGTAATCATAGCAACGGTAGCTGAACCTTGCAGTATTCTCACAATTGCCGCAATGAAAAACCCAAAAAAGAGCATGCTTATGCCAGTATCTGCAAAATAGTTTGCCAACATATTTCCCGTTCCTGTATTTATTAAGGTCTGTTTAAAAACACCACCTGCTCCGGTAAGTAAAATAATAATTCCGGCAGGAGCCATTGCATTGGTAGTAATTTTCAGCATTTTTTCTTTGGTTACATTTCTTTTTATTCCTAATAGATACCATGCTATAAGATTGGCAATAATTAAGGCTACAAACGGGTTACCAATCATTGCAATCCATTCTTTAAAATTTTTAGAAACAAATTGCTCTGGAATTAAAGGGCTATTTAAAACGGTGTTACTTACAATTAACAGAATTGGAATGCCAATAATTGCTAAGATCAAACCAACAGCAGGATATTTTCTATTTTCCACTGATTCAATTTCTAATAAAGGCGCATCAATGTGTATTCTTTTAGCGATATATTTTGCAAAGAGAGGACCACTAATGATGGCTGTAGGAATGCCTGTTATAAATCCAAATAAAATTACCCATCCTAAATCTGCTTTTAAAATATCCGCAACTGCAACTGGACCAGGTGTTGGCGGAATAAATGAATGCGTAATAGCCAAACCTGCTAATAAAGGTATGGCATACAGCAATAATGATTTTTTTGTTTTTCGTTGAAGCGAATATATAATAGGTATCAAAATAATAAATGCCACGTCAAAGAACACCGGTATTGCGACAAAAAAACCTGCCAGCATTAAAGCCCATGAAGCTCTTTTTTCGCCGAACTTATCAAGTAAATATTTTGCCAACGCTTCGGCACCTCCTGAATATTCTAAAATTGCGCCAAACATTGCCCCTAAACCTACAACCAGAGCTACAAACCCCAAGGTATCGCCCATACCTTGTTGCATGGTTTCAATAATATCTTTTGGAGGCATCCCTGAAACGACGCCAACTGTAATACTCGCTATTAATAAAGAAATGAATGCTTGTATTTTAAACCTAAGTATTAAAGTTAATAAAACAAAAATCCCTGAAATTACGGCAACAAGTAAATTATAATCTAACATAATTATGACCAATTAAAATGAAATGATTTTGAATCTGAACTACTTACCCGTTGAAATGTATGCGCTCCAAAAAAGTCTCGTTGCGCTTGAATTAAATTCGCTGTAGACTGTTTTGTGGTCATTGCTAGCCAGTAATTATAAGATTCATAAAAACAAGGCACCTGTTTTCTATGCAATAAAGCATAATTTAAAATTTTTTGTAATGAAGATTCTTGCTTGCTTAAATTTTCAACAATCTCGCTATCTTCAAGAAGACAACTTATTGTTTTAAATTTCTCTACATACTGGACTATTTTAGCAGATTTGATGATACAACCACTAGTCCAAACCCTACAAATCTCTGAAAGATTTAAATTCCATTGATATTCATTAGACGATTCTTTTATTAAAAGTAATCCTTGTTGTAAGTTTAAGGTTCTAGCAAAGTCGTAAGCTTCCTTTAGTACCAGAATATCGATTTGTTTTGGTTCTTGATCCTTTCGCTTTAATTGATTTGAAAGTTGCATTCGCTTCTCTATAAATGAAGAAGTGTAGCGTGCAAAAACAGCAGCAGTTTTTATACTTGTAGGAACCCCCAATTCTAAGGCACTAGCACTAGACCAAGATCCTGTCCCCTTATTTCCTGCTTTATCGAGTATATCATCCAAGACGTATCCTTCTTGCTCTTTTGCTTTTAAAATTTTTGCTGTTATTTCTAGCAGGTAACTCGAGAGTGTACCGGTATTCCAATCTTCAAAAACTGCTGCAATTTCTTCATAACTTAATGTTGCAGATAACAATCCGTATATCTCTGCAAGCAATTGCATGTCAGCATATTCAATTCCATTATGTACCATTTTCACAAAATGACCAGCTCCATCTGGTCCGATATAAGTACAACAAGCCTTTCCATTAAAATCTTTAGCTGCAATTGCTTCCAATATATATGAAATTTCTTTATACTTTTCTTTCTGCCCTCCTGGCATCAATGAAGGGCCGTTTCTTGCGCCTTCTTCACCTCCAGAAACACCCAGTCCAAAAAAGTTAATTCCTTTATCCTTCAGAAGTTCTAATCTTTTTTTAGTAACTTTAAAATGAGAATTCCCTCCATCTATGACACAATCATTTTCCGATAACAGAGGAAGTAATTGCTGTATTATTTGGTCTACTACATCCCCAGATTTAACCATTAATAAAATCTTTCTTGGCTGTTCTAAAGAAATAACAAACTCAGTAAAATCGGTAAATCCTAGTACATTGTTTGTAGCATTCTCTTCAATGAAATCAGAAACAATCTCTGCTTCATTTTCGGTTGCTCGATTGTATACTGATAAAGAGATTCCTTTATCCAATATATTTAAAGCCAAACTTTTTCCCATCACCCCAAGTCCTATAATTCCAAATGCATTTTTAATCATCAATTGCGTTTATTAAGATTTCATTCACCATGTTTTTTGGACATTGATCAATACTAATTTTGATGCCATATGCAGGAACTTCAAGACAATCAAATTGAGATTGCAATAAAGAAGTATGCATAAAATGTTGATTTCTATGTAGCATTCTATTTTTTATCACGTCAAAATCACCTTCAAGAAAAACCCAATGAATACGAACATTAGTTCTTAATATTTTTCTATAGTTTTCTTTTAAGGCAGAACAGGCTAAAATGGCTCCTTTCTGTTTTCCCCAATGCTTCAATTTTTCATTTAAATGTTCTAACCATGGTTTTCTATCAACATCTTGTAAAGCAATTCCTTGGGTCATTTTATCAATATTCTCTTGTGGATGAAAATCATCTCCATCAAAAAATGGAATTCCTGTTTTTAATGATAGTAATTTAGCTATCGTAGTTTTCCCACAACCACTAACTCCCATAATTACATACAATTTATTCATATATAAAGCTCGATTTCAATCCTGAATTCGAATGTGAACCAACCCAAATATTAAACTTCCCAGGCTCTAGATCATTAGTTAAATCGCTATTGTAATATTTTAATTCTTCTTTCGAAATGGTAAATTCAACTTCCGACTGTGTTCCTGGTTTTAAAGAGATTTTTTGAAATCCTTTTAATTCTTTTACAGGTCTGGTAATAGATCCAACTAGATCTTGCACATACAATTGTACCAAATCCACACCCGTTCTATCTCCTATATTTTTTATTGTTACTGACACTCTTAATTTTCCTTCTTTAGTTAACTTATTAGAAGATACTTTTAAATCTGAGTATTCAAATTTTGTATATCCCAATCCATAACCAAAAGGAAAATGAGGTGTATATCCAGCATCTAAATAATGAGAGGTATTTCCTAATGAGCTTTGCCAAGCTCCAATAGGAATGCTATCTAAATGCACAAATTCTGTAGGTTTGGCTGGTCTTCCAGTGTTCTTATGATTGTAAAACAAAGGCAATTGCCCAGCAGTTTTCACCCAAGTTACAGGCAATCTACCTTCAGGTTCAGAGATTCCATAAATAATATCATGCAATGCAGGTCCTCCCATGGTACCTGGATGCCAAGCCATTATAACAGCATCAACATCATCGATAATATTTAGCAAACTAATAGGCCTTCCAGCCATTATAATTAATACAATTGGTTTTCCGGTTTTAGCCAATTCTTTTATCAATAGTTCTTGAGATCCTGGCAAACTAATATTTGCTCTGCTATGTGCTTCTCCTGATAAAATTGCTTCTTCTCCTCCAAAAAACAGCACAACATCCGATTTTTTAGCCGACGCAATGGCCTTTTTAAAGTTTTTAGTAGTCTTGTCTCTACTATAACTTAATCCTTCTACAAAAGAAAAAGATCTCTGTTCGTTTGTAAAAGCATTTAATGGAGTTACAGTATGTGTTTTATCTCCATCAAAACTCCAAGTACCTAATTGTTCTCTTGGTTTATTTGCCAAAGGACCAATCATTGCAACCCTAGTTGTTTTGTTTAATGGCAAGATATTATTGTTATTCTTTAGAAGGACAGTACTTTTTATCGCCGCTTCTTTGGCCAATGCCATATGATTTGAAGCATATAAATTGCCTGTCTGCTCTTTAGACACAAAAGGGTTTTCAAACAAATTCATTCGAAATTTTACACGTAAAATATTCGCTACTAAAAAATCCAATTGTTCGGATGTCACCTTGCCTTCTATAATCAATTCTTTGATATGATTTTCGTAAGAAGCACTGGTCATTTCCATATCTAAACCTGCATTTAAGGCGATTTCAGCAGCATGTTTTTCATTTTCTGCAAATCCATGTGGGATCATTTCGGTTACCGAATTCCAATCACTTACCACAAAACCATCAAAGCCTAACTGTTTTCTTAAAATGCTTGTCAACAGCTTTTTATCTCCAGAAGCAGGAATTCCATTCATTTCATTAAAGGCAGTCATCACCGTTTGCGCTCCGGCATCAATCGCAGCTTTAAAAGGAGGCAAATAGATATTTTGTAATAGTTCCTTATTAATAATTGCAGTATTGTAATCTCTTCCACCTATAGCTGCTCCATACCCGATAAAATGTTTAGCACAAGCAATCAAACTTGTTGGATCCGACAAACTATCACCCTGAAAACCTTTTACATAAGCTTTTGCTAATTGTGAAGCCAAAAAAGGATCTTCACCTGGTGACTCTGCAATACGACCCCACCTGCTATCTCTAGCAATATCTAACATAGGAGCAAAAGTCCAACGAATCCCATAAGAAGATGCTTCGATTGCTGCTACTCGAGAGGAATTTTCTGCTACATTCATGTCCCAAGAAGCTGCGATACCAAGTGGAATTGGAAATATAGTTTTAAATCCATGAATGACATCTCTAGAAAATATTAGCGGAATTCCATTTGGGCTTTCTTCTATAGCTATTTTTTGCAATTCAGCCACAAATGTTTTGTTCATCACATTTAAAAAAGCGCCAATCTTCCCGTCTTTTACGGCTTGCTTTAAAGCAGGAGGCAATGCTCCTTTAACCCGACTAGAAGTGCCTCGTAAATTTAATTGACCGATCTTTTCTTCTTGCGTCATTTTAGCCATTAAGCGAGACACTTTTTGTGCTACTTGGTCTGTTGACCTTTCATCTTTAGTACAAGAAATAAGTACCAAGGTTATAAATAGAATTACTATGCTTAGTTTTGATATATTCATTTTTTTTCAGAATTATCTATTAGGTTTTCAGCTATCAATGTACTCTTAAAGAAACTGCTTTTCACTCCTTTAACACCAGGTTTTACCATGAATACAGAGCCTGCCATCGGGTATTCTTTTCGTTCTTTAGCCGTCATATCTATACTTGCAGAAGTAATATAAAGTGTTTCTAAATTTTCGCCTCCAAATGCACAAGAAGTTATGTTGTGTGCTGGCACTTTTATTTTTGAGATTAGCGCTCCTGTTTCAGGATTGAACTGAGCAACCCCATTTCCATTCCACATTCCAACCCAAAGCATGTCATTTTCATCTATAGTCATTCCATCAGGAAATCCATCTTTTGGATTTACTTTTACAGCAATTCTTTCATTGGATATAGTACTGTTTTCAATATCAAAATCAAATGCTTTAATAACTCCTGTTGGAGTATCTATATAATACATCGTTTTTCCGTCTTTAGTCCAAACAATTCCGTTTGAAATAGTTATTTGATTAAGCATTTCAATTGCGTTTCCATTGGCTGCTACTTTATATAATTTTGCATTTGGTTGATTTTGTTTTAAATGCATGGAACCCACCCAAAGGTTTCCATTGGGGTCGCATTTACCATCGTTAAAACGATTCTCTACAACCTTTTCTTCAACATCAGACAATAGGCTTAATTCGTGCGTATTTATGTTCACTATATAAATTCCATCTGACAATGCAACTACGGCATTTCCATCGTTTTCTGTAGGAACAACCGTACCTATCTTACTTGGCATCTTAATCGTTCTATTTATTTTTGTATTTGGATTGTAAATATGCAACTGTTTCCGTTCAATATCTACCCAAAATAACTTTTGTGTTTTATGGTTCCAAAAGGCGCCTTCTCCGAGTTTAGAAGGAATCTTATATTCCAATTCGGCCAAGAGTATTCTTTCTTCAGAGGTACATGCAAGCATAAATAATACAGCGATAAGCATTAAAAAAATTTGAGTTTTTTTCATTTTAAGAGAAATATATAAAGGTACTAATGACAAGTATGCAAATAAGAACCCCAACTAGTTTGGTATATTTCCAAGGTGTAATTTCTACAATTTGTGAGAATTCTTGGGTATAGACCGATTTTCTTGGATACAATTTCCCTATTATCAACATAATAATAACATTCAACACAAACAGAATGGCCATTACATGTAAAAAATGCGGGTAATTATCAGCTCCAAACACATATGGTTTTAGAATAAATTGACTGATACTGTATAATACAACTCCAGATACAATTGCAATTTTAGCAGCAATAGCTGGCACTTTTTTGGTGATGTATCCTACTAGAATAATGGTTAAAATCGGAATACTATAACAACCATTCACCTCTTGTAAATACCCAAAAAGTCCATCAGGAGCGCTCGCTATAAACGGCGCTACAAACATGGCTAATATCGCTAACAATACTCCAAAATATTTTCCTGCTTTTACCACTTGTTTCTCTGTAGCTTCTTTGTTGATATACTCCTTGTAAATATCAATTCCAAAGAGCGTTACTGAGCTATTCAATGCACTATTAAACGAACTTAATATAGCCCCAAATAAAACTGCAGCAAAGAAACCAACAAGTGATACTGGTAAGACTCTTGTTACTAATTTAGGATAGGCCTCATCTGGGTTTACAATTGAATCTCCAAAAAGATGAAACGCGATAATTCCTGGCAACACGACAATTATTGGCCCTAGCACTTTAAAAAATGATCCTAATAACAATCCTTTTTGTCCTTCTTTTAAATTCTTTGCTCCTAATGCTCTTTGGATAATGGCCTGATTGGTTCCCCAATAAAATAGTTGTACCAACATCATACCGGTAAAAATGGTTGCAAATGGAACTGAAGAAGCGCTATTCCCTATTGCATTTAGTTTTTCTGGATGTGAACTGGTTAAAACTGTAATTCCATTCAAAAAACTCCCATCTCCTATTTCTATCAATCCAAAAACGGGAATTAAAACTCCCCCAATAATCAATCCTACTGCATTGATCGTGTCTGAAACTGCTACTGCTTTCAACCCTCCAAAAATGGCATAAATAGAACCAATTATACCAATAGAGAAAACACAAATCCACAAGGCTGTCTCTTTAGAGACTCCAAGTAACTCAGGAATATCGAACATAGTACTTAATGCTAAAGACCCAGAGTACAAAACAATTGGTAAAAAAACCACAACATAACCCGTTAAGAACAATCCTGATGTGATTGCTTTTGTTGTTTTATCATAGCGGCGTTCTAAAAAAGTAGGTATTGTAGTAATGCCTCCTTTTAAATATCTAGGCAATAAAAAAACAGCTGTAATGATCATTGCAATTGCGGCTAGTGTTTCCCAAGCCATCACAAGTATCCCTTCAGAAAAAGCTTGACCATTTAAACCAACTAATTGTTCTGTTGACAAATTTGTCAACAGTAATGAGCCGGCTATTACAACTGCTGTCAGACTTCTACCTCCTAAGAAATAACCATCAGACGAGTTTTCATTTGTCTTTCGAGTTGCTATATATGCAACCACAGCAACCAAGGCTGTAAAGCCTAAAAATGAGAATATACTTAACATAATTTATTTGTTGATTTTTATAAATTGTAGGTAGTCATTATTTTTGACAGAAATAATATAGGGGTGACTGTCAACTGTAATTGTCACCATATCTTTCACGTCTCCAGCAGTATAGAATCCACTTTTATTTGTTTCAACCGAGCGAAAACCGCCAGTTCCATCTCCTTTTAAAAAGAGCCCATAACTGCCGTCATTTCTTGGTGTTTCAACTTCAGAATTGAATAGATTACCTGCTATGATTGCATCTAAATTTCCATCTTTATCATAATCAGCTACCAGAATCTGATTGATACTTGACACTTGTGCTTTAATCGGTAATTCGTGTACGACAAAAGTCCCTTTTTTGTTCTCTAAATAAATACTCGCAAATGATTGCACTTGATAATGCAATGCATTCTCTAGGTTTTTTTTACCATACACATCTATTAACGTCGCATTAGAAAATTGATCGTAATTTTTAAATTTATTCTTTAATCCCGGAATTTGCTGAGCGGAGCATTGTCTTCCTCTAACGGGGTATTGTTTTCCCTCATTATAATAGCTTAACACAATATCTTCTTTGTTATTCTTATCAAAATCGTTGACAAATATATCGAAGGTTTCTTCTTCTGTTGCTTTATATTTATAGTTCAATCCGTTGTTTCCAATGATATAATCCATATCACCATCGTTATCAAAATCACCTTGATTGATACTCCACCACCAACCTGTTGTATTGCTATTTACACCTAAACTTTCAGATACATCTGTAAACACACCTTTGTTATTTTGATATATTTTAATAGACATCCATTCTCCAACAATGATAATATCTTGCCAATTATCGTTATTAAAATCTGTTATTATTGCACTGGTAGCCATGCCCAAATCTTTGAAAAAAGGAGCTACTAAGCTCGTTGTATTTTTAAAAGAAATATTACCTTTTTTAGATTCATTTTTCAGCATATATGAAGAGGCAGCCATTGGGTATTTACCAGGCACTTGTCTTCCTAAAACAAGAAGATCTTGCTTACCGTCATTGTTGTAATCTATTGCGTAAGCTTTAGCCCCACTTGTATGCATCTTAGGTAGTGAGTTGTTCGATTTACTGAAATTTCCTTTGCCATCATTTACATACAATCTATCTTGAAGAAAAGAAGAGTTTTGAGCATATTCATAACCACCACTTACCACATATAAATCTTGATCTCCATCAGCATCAGCATCTATAAAAAGAGCGCCAACATCTTCCGATAATCGATCCTTTTCTATATCGGGAATTGCAATTTTTATAAACGATTTTTCTCTTTGCAAGTACATACTAGCTGGATTCCCAAAAGAACCCCCTATAAAATAATCTTGAAGTCCATCATTATTGATATCTTCAACAGCTATAGCCGGTCCTAAAGTTGACATTTTATGAGGTAACAATACTTGTGTGTCGAAATCATTTATTTCGTTTTCTATATGTTTGTGTTTTGGAAATGTTGAAATTTCTGAAGAGAAAAGGCTTGTTGCATTTTTCTTTTCAGGAATCACTTCTAGGCTAGATTCTTCGTAAGAAATTGTTAGTAATTGATTGGAACTGGTATTTCCAAACACCTGAACATGCTTATTTGGCCATACAACTTTTAACGAATCTATGGTTGTAGTTGCTCCGAGACCAAAATGTAATTCAGGAGCTACTGAAGATTGAAATCCTCTAGTAAGTGTGAGTTCTTGCATTTGAATTTGGTCTTTACTGTATACATATACACGAGTTCCCAAACCAAACTTATTTTTATCAGTTCCTTTAAATTTTAGGCTTATATAATTTGCATCTTTTGAGCCATTATTTTTAAAAACACTTGCTTCATCATCAATATTATTGGTGATGATTTCTAAATTACCATCATTGTCTAGATCGGCATAAGCTACGCCATTAGAAAACCCTTTATCCTCCAATCCCCATTTTTTATGAACAGATTCAAAAGTCAATCCCCCTCTATTCTTAAACATAAAATTGTTTATTTTTTCTGAAGGAATCATTTTTGTTTTTTCTAAAAAAGAGAATTTATCAAATTCTTTTTTTCCTATTTTCTTAAAAAAATCTTTGTTGTTTACTTCTCTTCTTGTTCCATTGGTCACATATAAATCCTTGAAACCATCATTATCAAAATCAGCAAATACAGGTCCCCAACTCCAATCTGTTGAAGAAGTCCCTGATAAGCGTGAAATATTTGAAAAAACGGGAACGCCATTTTCTGTTGTATGTCCAGAATTTAATTGCAAACAGTTGTGCATATACTGATAATGAAAACCATAGAAAACAGTTTCAAAAAAAAGTCTCGGATTCATACTTGCCATATTGGCTTTTTGACGACGATTGTTATTGGAATCCATATCTACTTGAAAAATATCCAACAACCCATCATTATTAAAATCGGCAATATCAATACCCATTCCATAAAAAGAGGTTTGAGAAGTTGCTTCTTTTACGACTTCTCTAAAAGTACCGTCTTTGTTATTTAAGTAGAAAAAATCTGGAATGCTATAATCATTAGACACATATAAATCCTGCCAACCATCATTGTTAACATCGGCAGATACAACACCAAGTGAAAAGCTGTAGTTTTTGACTCCTGATTCTTTAGATACATCCGTAAAAAATCGTCCATCATTTCTATAGAGTTTATCCGATTCAATATTATTTACACGCAACATTCTGTTTTTATACACCATATTTGAAGTTGACGGATGTGCCATCGGATAATTGGCAACATACAAGTCTAAATCACCATCATTATCGTAATCAAAAAATGTAGACTGTACTGAATTCCCTATATCATCTATTCCATATTCTTTGGCTTTTTCAGAAAAAGTATTGTCTTTATTATTGACAAACAATTGGTTGTTTTTTACGCCATCCTTTCCTGCTACAGCACAATAAATATCTAAAAAACCATCATTATTAATATCTACCATGGTTACACCAGTATACCATCTTAGATCTCCAGAAATATTTGCACTTTTTGTGATGTCTTCAAATTGAAAATCACCTTTATTCAAATACAATTTATTTGCTACCTGATTTCCTGTAAAGAATATATCGATTAGCCCATCGTTATTAATATCACCAACAGCGACACCACCTCCCATATAAATTGAGGTATATTTAAAATAGTTTAACGAGTCTGTTTCTGTTAGTTGGTTCTTAAAATGAATCCCTGTTTTTGTCGAATTTGTTTTCGTGAAAATAAATGACTTTTTGGCATCATTATTTTGATTAGAAGTACATCCAACCACAAAAATTATTACAATGCAAAAAAGCCATTTATATTTCATAAAACATGATTTGTGATACATTTTAAAATTAATAAAGCAGTACAACGAATCATACTGCTTTATTTCTAACTCAAATTTACTCTATATTACTCACAATTATATTATTAGTATCCAGGGTTTTGATCTGCAATAGTAAGTGCAGAATTTTTATCTATTTCAGTGACTGGAATAGGAAATAGGTCGTTTTTAGACGAATATCCTGTTCCTGCTAATTCGGCTGAAGCTTTTCCCCAACGAACTAAATCCCAAAAACGTTGTCCTTCATGCGCCAATTCCAAGAATTTTTCATTTACAATCGCATCAAACAGATCGTTACCCGCTAGCGTGCTATTTACAGATGTTAATCCAGCTCGTACTCTAACTTTATTTAATTCTGTTCTTGCAAATCCATCTTGTCCCGATTTATTATAAGCTTCTGCAGCTAACAACAATACTTCTGCATAACGAAACAATCTAAAATTGGTGCTATAATTTAACTCACGAACACCATCAGCACTTGTATCTTCTGATTTTGTAGAATATTTTACTCTGATTGCCCCTTCGTAATCCCATACTGAACCACCGGGTGCAACAGACTGATCTACGCCACCTCCTGCAGCTATTAAATCAGCTTCAGTCATTAATGTCGCATTTTTTCTATTGGTATCTCCAGCAGCAACAAAAGCATCTACTAACTTACCTGTAGGTAAATTGAATCCCCAACCATTTAATAATCCGATAGCTGCAACATCAAATATTCCATCGCCACGCGGCCCCATTAATTGGATGTGAAGATTACTTTCATTACGACCACCCCAAGCAATATTTCCCCAATCTCTAGCTGTAGAAGAAATATATCCTAATTCAAATAAAGATTCTGAACCAAACTCATTATTAATACTCCAAACATCTCCTGGAGCAGTTTCTAAATTGTAAGAAGGGTTTAAAATAACAGATTCTAAGAAAGGAATAGCTTCGTTATATTTTTCTTGAAAAACCAATACTTTCCCCATTAAACCTTGTGCCGTTCCTTTAGAAACTCTAAAGTTATCCGTCGCACTTTTTTGTGGTAAACTTGCAATAGCAGCTGTTAAATCATTTTCTACCTGAGAATAAATTTCAGCTCTAGTCGATTTTACCAATCCAAATTCTTCAGACGTTTTTGGCACCGTTAATCGTAATGGAACATCACCAAACATGGTTGTCAATTCAAAATAACACCAAGCTCTCATAAATTTAGCCTCTGCCAATGCAGTTTCTTTATTACTTAAAGAAGAACCTTCAATGTTTGTAATTACTAAATTAGATAGCGCAATAGTTCTATAAAACAAATCCCAAACACTCGCTATAGAGGCATTAGATGAGGAAACATTTGCGTAATCATCTATATCTTGTAATTGAGATTGATCTCCTGCATTACCTCCAGCACAATTAGCATCATCTCCTGGTAGCAGTTTTACAAAATAAGCACTGTGCCAATCTCTACTATAATTGTATTGCATTAAATCGTAAATACCGATGATTGCAGATTCTACATTCTCTTCTTCTTGAAAGAAGGTTTCTAAATCCTGAACGTCAGGTCTTAGGTTTGTCGTAAAATCTTCGTTACAGGCGATAATCCCTAAAAAAGATAGTACGATCACTGATAAAAATATTTTTTTCATAATATATTAATGTTTTATTATTAAAAGTCTATAGATAATCCAAAAACAGTTTTCGCAGCAGTAGGATAAAATCCTCTGTCTACTCCAATAGAATTGTAACCAAAGTTTCCTACTTCAGGATCCAATCCTTTGTAACTCGTAAATGTAAAATAATCATCTAATGATACATATAGACGTAAATTCTTAACATTCATTTTACTTGCAAAATTTTCTGGCAATGTATATCCAAATTGGATTTGCTTAATTCTCATGAATGAACCACTTTCAACCATCAAATCAGTATCGTACGATGAAATGACATTGGCAGCACCTGGGAAACTAGCTTGATCACCTGGTGATTGCCATCTTTCTGTATAAAAATGTAAAGGTTTATTTGTAATTGGTCTTGACGGTTGATGGTATGTTGACATGATATCATTTCCTATTGAACCTTGAAATTGTAAATTAAAGTCAAAAGCTTTATAAGCTAAATTGATATTCCCTCCAAATAACATATCTGGATGTGGAGAACCAATCTTGGTTTTATCACTGTTGTTAATCATATTATCTCCATTGGTATCAACAAAATTTATTTCACCAGTTGCTGGGTCAATACCATCAGTTTTATACCCATAAAAATACCATGAAGGTAAGCCTTGAGAGAACCTAGTAACACCATCAGCATTTTGTGGTGCTCCAGCTCCAGTTAAAGAAGTCCCTTCTGGCACATGCAAAATCTCAGTTACTGTATTTTTCAAGGTTGATAAGTTTGCATTAATTGCATAGCTCAATCCACTTTCTGTAACATCTCTGTACCCAATTTCAAACTCGAAACCTGTATTTTCGATTGTTCCAGCATTGAATTCATTTGATACAAACCCAGCTGAACCAGGTGTAATTAATGATCCGTCAGAAACAATAGCATCTCTTGTCGATTTCTTAAAATAATCTACAGACAAGTTTAACTTGTTATTGTAAGCTCTTAAATCAACCCCTAGGTCTAATTGCTCTGAAGTTTCCCAAACCAAATTAGGATTGGCATACCCCGTTATCTGAGCACCAATACTCCCCAAATAGTCAATTGGTAATCCTCCAATAGTTTGAGTAATAAAAGTTCTATCAGAATTTCCACTTAGGTTACTTCTACTTCCATTTTGTCCCCAACTTGCTCTTAATTTTAAGTAGTTGATTTTTGCATCTTCTTTCCAATTATCTTCTTTTGATATCACCCATCCAGCAGAAAAGGCAGGAAATACTCCCGATTTATTTGCTGTTGGAAACTTGTCTGATGTATCTTTACGTACAGAAGCTTCAAACAAATATTTACCCGAAAAATCATAAGATAACCTTGCAAACATAGATACCATATTATCTGGTCTCGGAATGATATTGTTAATTTGTCTATTAAATACTGCCAAATCAAAATTGAACCCAACAAAGCTATCAACAGCTGCTGCCCCACTTCTAGATATTAATGTATTTCCTCTTGTATTTTCTGCTGAATACCCAGCCAATAGCGTAAAATTATGATCATCAAAAGACCTATTATATGATGCAAAGTTTTCCCACAACCACTTTTTAGATTCAAATATCGTTTGAGATCCGGTATAACTAGTATTGGCTGCTTCTGAAGAAACATAATATGGATTCACCATATTTCTAGTATCCCAGTTCCCTTTTTCAAAACCGTATCTAGATGTAAAAGTTAGTCCTTTATATAACTTAAATTTTAAATATGCAGAAAACATTGTTTGTTTTGCGTATACTTTGGTTAAATTTATTCCATTAGCATAGGCCACCGGATTTATTACTTCTCCAGTAGAAAAACTAGGATATCCATATACGTTTCCGTTGGCATCTCTCAACAAAGGAACATTATTTGAGCTAGCCCTGTCTCTTACTGACTGAGGTACTTGCCCCTCTGGATATACAACCGGAGTTAATGGGTCAATTATTAACATATTTTGGACAACACCTCTGGTATCACTATTCTCTTGAACACCACTCTTATTAGACGCAGAATATGTTGAATTCACACCAACTTCTAGCCATTTTGCAATTTCAGTTTTGAAATTAACTCTAAAAGTACCACGTTTATAAGCAGAATTTTCATCTCCTACAATTCCATCTTGTTTTAAATGTGAAATAGAAGTATAATAAGATGTTTTTTCTGATGCTCCAGAAAGGTTTATATCATACCTCATCATTGATGCCGGAGAGAATGTTTCTTTAATCCAATTCGTATTATAACCATTATCTACTACACCTGCTTGTCCAGCTTCATTCATATATTTTACGAATTGTGAAGCATTCATTAATTCCATTTTCGAATTCACAAATTGCATTCCAAATTGTGAATTAAAACCGATTTTCATTTCTCCAATTTTACCCTTTTTGGTAGTAATAATAACCACACCATTGGCACCTTCAGTTCCATAAATTGCAGCAGAAGCAGCATCTTTTAAAATTTCAATATTGGCAATATCTGTTGGTGCAATATTAGCGATAGAAGAAGTTTTCATTCCATCCACAATATATAAAGGGTCTGAATTCCCACTCGAACCCGCTCCACGAATTCTAATTTTGGCACCAGAACCAGGTGACCCAGAAGAAGAAGACACAGTTACCCCAGAGGTTCTCCCCTGCAATACTTGCTCAACTCTCTGATTAGAAGAACTTTTTATTTGCTTGCTATCGATGCTTGAGATTGCACCTGTAACTAAACTCTTCTTTTTGGTTCCATATCCAACAACAACAACTTCATCTAAATTGTTACTGTCTTCTATTAAGGTAACATTTAACACCCCTTTCCCTTCTACATTTACTTCTAATGTTTTATAGCCAACAAAGCTAAACACGATAATATCTGTAGGTTTTACATTTGTTAAAACATACTCCCCATCTAATCCTGTAGTTGTTCCATTTACCGTTCCTTTTACTATAATGTTTACACCAGGCAACTCTCCAGAACTATCTGAAACAGTTCCTTTAACAGTTTGAGCATAGGAAAAACTATACAGTAAAAAAGAAGAAATCAGCAACAACTTTTGCAAAAAACTATTTTTCATATTTGATAATTGATTTAAGATATTTTCTCAAAAAAAGGATAAAAACCTTGTTGAATTACGAAAAACGTAAATTTACTCATCTGGTTGTAAATCGCCTTTTTGATTAAATTGATTTATTCGTTACAAATCTAGATACATTATTAACATAAAATTAATAGTTTTTTGTCAATTATTAATATATTTTTTATACTATTGATACAAATTTACACAATTATGGACACAAATATACATAGAGAGATCACTCAATTATCACCAGCAGACAGCTTTTTATCTTATTATCGCGTAAAAGACAACTTTGATTTCCCAATTCATTTTCACCCAGAATACGAATTAAATTTAATCTACAAAGGCGCAGGAGTAAGAAGGGTGATTGGAGACCATATGGAAACCATAGGAGAATACGAGCTTGTACTCATAGGACCAAACCTACCGCACTGTTGGGAATTACACGAATGCACCAGTAAAGAAATACACGAAGTTACAATTCACATACACAACGACCTATTAGACGAAAAACTTCTTTCACGGAGAGTTTTCAAATCGATAAGAGACATGTTCAACAACTCTATCCACGGAGTTCTTTTTTCAGAAAAAGCAATAAAAGACGTAATGCAAAGACTCATGAACCTCCCAAAACTCTCTGGTATAGACTATTTTCTCGAGTTTATATCTATCTTACACGATCTATCAATATCCCGAAACCAAAGAGCACTATCAACCTCATTCTCAAGTACTGACAACTTCGAAAACAGCGACAAAATCAAAAAAGTTTACGAACATGTACAGCAAAATTTTCATCGAAAAATTTCTTTGGATGAGATCTCAGAACTCATAAACATGAGCCCTGTCACATTCAATCGATTCATTAAAAAAAGAACAGGAAAAACATTTGTCTCCTACATCAACAACACTCGTGTTAGCTACGCCACAAGACTCCTTATAGAAAAAGACCTAAGCATTGGTGAGATTAGTTTCAAATGCGGATTCAACAACATAGCCAATTTCAACAGAATGTTTAAAAAAATAAAGAAATGTACACCAAGCGAATTCAAACACGAATTCAATGGAATACAAAAAGTTTTATAATACTATTTTGTCATTTTACAGAGCATAAAAACACAATATTACAAAAAAATACTACTTTTTGATGATTTACGCACATTAATTACCCCAACAATCTTTTACTTTTACCTTTTTAAATTTCACACTAAAACAACAAATATGAAACACGTAAAACACATAATTGCCATCTGCTTAATTGTTGTTATTTACGGGTGTTTTAATAAAAAGAATAATAGTATGACAGGGAAAAAGGAACAAATACTGGAAGAAAAAGTAGATTCTCTTTTAAGTCTAATGACTCTTGAAGAAAAAGTTGGTCAAATGAATCAATACAATGGTTTTTGGGACGTTACAGGCCCTATACCTAAAGAAGGAAATGCTGAAATAAAATACCAACATTTAAGAAAAGGTTACATTGGCTCTATGCTTAATGTTCGTGGAGTCGAAGAAGTACGCAAAGTACAAAAAATAGCCGTTGAGGAATCGAGACTAGGAATTCCCTTAATCATTGGTTTTGATGTAATTCACGGTTACAAAACCCTGAGTCCAATTCCTTTAGCAGAAGCTGCTAGTTGGGATTTAAAAGCGCTTGAAAAATCAGCTCGAGTTGCAGCAACAGAAGCATCTGCTGTAGGAATTAACTGGACATTTGCTCCGATGGTTGACATCTCTAGAGACCCTCGCTGGGGAAGAGTTATGGAAGGTGCAGGAGAAGATCCATTTTTAGGAAGCGCAATTGCAGTAGCTAGAATTAAAGGTTTTCAAGGAGACGATCTATCTGCTCCCAATACAATTGCCGCCTGTGCCAAACATTTTGCTGCCTATGGTTTTTCTGAAGCAGGAAAAGAATACAACACTGTTGACATAGGAACCTCAACCCTATACAATATGGTTTTCCCGCCGTTTAAAGCTTCTGTTGATGCAAATGTGAAGACTTTTATGAACTCTTTTAATGAATTAAACGGGGTTCCCGCCACAGGAAACACCTATTTACAAAGAGACATCTTAAAAAATAAATGGGAATTTAATGGGTTTGTAGTCTCAGACTGGGCTTCTATAGCTGAAATGATTCACTGGGGTCAAGCAAAAGACAAAAGAGAAGCCGCTATAATAGCTGCAAATGCAGGTTCTGATATGGACATGGAAGGGTATGTATATATCAATGAATTGGTAAAACTTGTTAAGGATGGAGCCGTAAAAGAATCTGTTATAAATGATGCTGTAACTAGAATTTTACGCGTAAAATTTGAATTAGGCCTATTTGACGACCCATATAAATATTGTGATCTTGAAAATGAAAAGAACACTATTGGAAACCCCGATCACCATAAAGCCGTGTTAGACATGGCGAAAAAATCTATTGTATTATTAAAAAACGAAACCCAATTACTACCTCTCAAAAAGGAAGGACAAAAAATTGCTTTGATCGGAGCGCTTGCTGCTGACAACAACAGTCCACTTGGAAGCTGGAGAATTGCTTCTGACAATAGCAGTGCAGTTTCTGTATTAGAAGGAATGAAAAAGTATACTGGTAACACATTAATATACAAGAAAGGAACAGACGTAAGTGTTGGTAATACGGCTTTTGTAAAGCATGTAAAAATAAACACTACAGATAGAAGTGAGTTTAAAGAAGCCATCCATACAGCCAAAACATCTGATGTTGTTGTTATGGTTCTTGGAGAGCACGGCTTTCAAACTGGAGAAGGAAGAAGCAGAACTGACTTAGACTTACCCGGGCTACAACAAGAACTTTTAGAAGAAGTCTACAAAGTAAATAAAAATATTATACTGGTTTTAAACAACGGAAGACCTCTTGCTATAGAATGGGCTGCAGAAAACATCCCAACCATAGTAGAAGCTTGGCAGTTAGGAACAGAAACAGGTAATGCAGTAGCACAAGTACTCTATGGAGACTATAATCCAAGTGGAAAACTACCGATGACTTTTCCTAGAAATGTTGGGCAAATACCTATTTATTATAATTACAAAAACACAGGAAGACCGGTAGACAAAGACAATAATGTTTTTTGGTCTCACTATGTAGATGTAGAGAAAACACCTTTATACCCTTTTGGACATGGTTTAAGCTACACGAAATTTACATATAATGACTTTAGTTTGAAAGACAGCATATTTTCTGTAAATGACACCGTTAAGATATCTGTAGATGTAACCAACACTGGTCAATACGATGGAAAAGAAGTTGTACAGCTATACATTCGAGATTTGGTTGCGAGTGTTACTAGACCTGTTAGAGAATTGAAAGGTTTTGAGCTTGTCGAATTAAAAATCGGAGAAACAAAAACAGTTCACTTCAGTTTAGATAAAGAAACTTTAGGCTATTACAATAACAATGGAGATTTTGTTATAGAACCTGGAGAATACAAAGTTTTTGTTGGAGGAAGCTCAGTTACCAAACTAGAAAAAAAATTCACATTAACCGATTAACCCCGATTTGATTTTTATATACCAAAAGAGATGCCTTTTTAAAAAAGGTGTCTTTTTTTTTGAAAAAGAAAGAGTTCTAGTTTTATTCTAGCTACAACATAGAGATTACAGCTAGGAAACGACTTTAGAAGATCTCAACCCAAAAAGGATTAGTAAAGTAGAAGCCATAAAAGTAGCTGTCATAAACAAACCAGAAATCATTATAATGTATTTAAACCATAAAATACCGGACCACATCATATAAATCCCTCCAAAAGTTAAGATAATAGATACAAAGGGTTCTATCATCAAAAAGGTCTTTAGTTTTTTATTGACGTTTGTAGTTGCCAATAGCCCTGAAAGTAAAAAAAAGATGACGGATAATGATAAAATATGATTGTGCACCATGGTCATTACTTCCCCTCTACTTTTTTTGAATCTCATTACGCTTGCAACTTCGTCGCTTTCGTTTCCTAAATAACGTTCTTCTATGCCGTTTGGGTTCGAATTACTTGTATCATTTACAAACCGAATCCCTGTATAAAAACCAACACTTAAGCAAATAATAAATGCGGCAATTAAGCCTTTTACTTCTTTTGGAAATTGAGATATGATACCGTGAATCTGCATTTATAGAATGTTATTTTCTTTAAGGATTGCTATGTTTTTTAAAAAAGTATTAATTGCTATAGTCATCGCCCTAGCAGAAATAGTCGCTCCTGAAATGGCAATGATCTCTCTTTCATACTTTAAGTTGTCTAACGAAGTTTTACCGATAAATTGTTTCAACCAACGTCTACTTCCTATTTCACCACCATAGTCTTCTCTATATACCAGTATTTTTGCTTTCTTGATAATTAAATTTACATCCAGCAAAATTAAATAATCAAATTCGTCTGTTTTACTCGGTGCCTTATCTACATAAGCGTACCCAACAGAGGCATTATTCGCAATAATTTTGTACAAACTATGAATTCCAATTCTCTTAAAGAGTTGATCATTTACTTTGTTATTGACAACAATTTTAGTTAGAGAGTATTCTTTTAAATCAAATGCCTTAACAATTTCCTTTTTGGCTTTTTTAAATACACTTTTTTTCAATTGAAAAGCGTAGCTATTACTCACAAAAGCAATAAGAATGACCAGAAATACTCTTTTTAAAATCATGTTACAAAAATAAGGTTAAACATTGATAAAGTACAAAAAGCCAATACAAAGTTTTTATGCTTTGTATTAGCTCATTAAATTAACAACATATATTTTGCTTAGAACCAGATACCAAATCCTAAGTTTAATTGTTTTACTGTTTCAGAACCTGAAACTGCAGTGTTTTTAAACTGATAATCCGCTTTAAACGCTGCCCCTGGAGCAACTTTATAGGTCAATCCAACAGTCAATTCGTTTCTATCATAGCTTAAATTCTCATTTAAGCTCCCCGCTGTGGATGCATGTGTATTAAAGTCTTCGTAACGTACAAATCCAAATAATTGTTGTTCTTTTTCTTGCGATAATAAGTTATACGCTCCTTCTACATACCATCCTTGCAAAGCAGATCCTAAATCAGATCCGTAATATGCATTATAGGCATCACTATCAGTAATACTTGCGTGTATAAATTGACCACGAGCTGTAAAACGCTTATATGCGTAACGCGCATCCAAACCAATCATGGCAACACCAACATCTGCACCATCAATGTCTTCAATAGTTTTGTCAGATTGGGTTCTTCCAAAGTAACCAGACAATCCCAAACGCAATCCAGGTAAACCATAGTAATCAAGTTTCCCTGCAAAATTCACGTTATTCATTGTAGACTCGGCTCCTTTTTGTCTTCCATTTCTCAATCCATTCTTTCCACCTAAAAACTTACCTCCATTATCAGAAGTAAATCCGTTAAACATGTATACTTGGTAGCGTAATGAAGCGGCATCATATCTACCTGTAACACCTAATCCTATTTCTCTCCATGTTGAAGGCACAATAGATTTATCCATGCTTGGTCTTTCTACTCCATTGAATGTAGTTGGCTCATGATATTCATTCACGATTCCCATTGGCACTAGCATTAAACCTGCTCTTAAGTTCACATTGTCACTTAAAGAATATTGTAAGAAAGCTTGCTCAATATATACTTCTTTAACATGTTCAAATTCTACTTCTGTGATAAACTGTGTTCTATCATTAAATTTATATCCTAATAACATAACCATTCTATGCACATCTAACTTTGCATTTTTTCCTGTTTCTCTGTTATAATGAGTTTCTGCATAACCACCAATTGTTAATCCTTTTTGATTTAAGTTAGAAGATAAAATACGTTGTGCAGCATTTACTTGTTTTTGAGGATCAATATTGATGCTGTCTTTTTGTGCTTGTGCAGTGAATCCTAGAGTTAAACTTACTACAGCAAAGAGTACTATTCTTTTCATTTTTATTTAGATTGATTTAAAATAACTTTTTATTTCTGTGGCAAAAATACGCACACAAATAGAACTGGCAAAGTTTATTTAGATTTATTTTAAATAAAAATAAGGAATGAAATTTAAGGCGCTAGAAAACTGCTACTTAGCCAAGTTATTCTTTAAGTATAAAATGATTGCCTTTCTAATATCATAAGAAATATCAGCTCTTTTAGGTTTGTAAATAGAAAGTACACCTTTACTTTTATCTGATAAAAAAGGAATATCGAAGCCTTTTAGTAGGTAATCTGAGAAGGCAACAGTGTATACTTTCTTTGGTCTAATTGATTTTCCTGAAATCACCCATGAATCATCTACTTTTTCTGCATTGTAACGTTGCAAATATGCACCTGTTCCTGCTGCAGAGGAGCCATAGTCTAGCACTTCTTGCAATAAACTTCCTTTTATTTTCACTTTTAAAACCGATCCACCATACGGCAATACTTTGAAAATATCTACGGCAGTAATGTTGCCACTCAACTCATCGTCTATTCTGATAGACCCTCCATTAACCAAAGCACAATCCACCTTATCTTCATCATCATAGGCAAAAGACATCGACTTTGTAATCATCTCACCTAAATTGGTTTGTACACTTCTAATAGGAGTATCTCTACCATTTAAAGGTGTTTTCGCTACAAAAATAACTTCATCTGGACTCGGAATGATTTCTTTTATTTTTACTTTTAATACTTGTTGCCATTTATCTACAACAGCCCCCACTCTACCATCAGTTGCAATTGTTGCATTGATTTCTTTCAATTCTGAAGCAACAGTGGCCTTTTTAGTTTTCATATCAAATGAAATTCTGTGAATATAAGCAGTTTTCGCATTGGCATCTGCCTTGGCTACAACAGAATTACCAACAGGAACCAACATATTTGTATGCTCATGCCCTCCCATTATCAATGGAATTTTTGGCAGCATTTCTAGTATTTTTTTATCTTGACCAATTTTTACGTGTGTCAACCCAAAAACAACATCTACCTTGTCTTTTAACTCATTATAAGAACGTTTTACTTCTTTGAAAATATCTAAATATTTCACATAATCACGTGGGTTAGATGGAATACAAACACTGATAAACCCTATTGAAATTTTCGTTCCATCAGTATCAGAAAGTTCTTTGATAAATGTCTTATTTACAGGCTTTTTATCTCCCGACTTCACCTTATAAAAAAGAGAGGTACTATCACCTTGCTTGTACAATACATTTCCAGAAACCCAAGGAAAAGCGCTTTCGTTCAATCTTTTTTGCAAATCATTGGCACTCAAATCAAATTCATGATTCCCAAAGGCCACCAGATCAAAATTCATGGCGTTCATGGTTTCAACCATTTGCTTTCCTCTAATGCGTTCTCCATTGTATTTTACGGTTCCTAATAAAGACGGATTTAAAAAATCTCCCGCCATCACTAATAGTGTATTCTTGTTTTCTTGTATCAACTTTTGATGAACAGTTTCTACTCTTGCCATTCCACCAAATTCACCACCTTGTATTGGAGCAATTTCGTAAACATCATTCAATTGTAAAAAAGTAAAATCGATTTTTCCATCATCCTTAGAGCACGAAAACAGTAATGAGACAAATAAAATGTATAGAATAGGTTTGATTGATTTCATAAGATATTGCTAGTATAAATTAAAAAGACCTTTCAACTGTGCTCAAGGCGATACTATTTATTAATGATTAAAAACATTCAGCGCCACATTATACGCGCTTTCAAAACTCATCGGTTTGATGTTTGTATCTGCTTTTTCGGCTGTAAAATAAGAAAGTAATTTTTCTGTTGGCATATTACCTGTTAGTTCATCTTTTGCCATCGGACAACCACCGTACCCCATCATAGCACCATCAAAACGATGACAACCTGCTGTGTATGCTGCAGCTACTTTTTCTTTCCAAGAAGTTGGTGTGGTATGTAAATGTGCGCCAAACTCAATTTCTGGGTATTTCGGAATTAAATTAGAAAACAGGTATTCAATTACCTCTGGAGTAGAACTACCAATGGTATCTGAAAGGGATAAAATTTTCACCCCCATCTTTGATAACTTTTCTGTCCACTCACTCACTATATCTACATTCCACGGGTCTCCATAAGGGTTTCCAAATCCCATTGATAAATAGGCAACAACTTCTTTGTTAGATCTTGTTGCAATGCTTAAAATCTCTTGTAATGCCTCTATAGATTGTGAAATGGTTTTATGCGTATTACGCATTTGAAAGTTTTCTGAAATAGAAAAAGGATAGCCTAAATAATCAATTTCTTCAAACTGTACTGCATCATTTGCTCCACGTACATTGGCTATAATTGCTAGTAATTTACTTTGTGTTGCAGATAAATCTAGTTTAGAAAGTACCGCTGCCGTGTCTCGCATTTGCGGAATTGCTTTTGGAGAGACGAAGCTCCCAAAATCAATCGTATCAAAACCAACTCGTAATAGAGCATTGATATAGTCTGCTTTATCTTCTGTAGAGATAAAATGCGTTTTAATTCCTTGCATCGCATCTCGTGGACATTCTATAATTTTGACTTTCTTATTCATGAAAACCAAAGATAACCAAAGCATTGGATTTGTAAAATTATTTGGTTTATTTATTGCTATTTATCAACTGGAAGAAACTTCAAAACAATGCTTACAATAAAATAAAAATAGCAATCGCAACAAACACTACAATTTGAGTCCATTTTAGATATATACCTACATTTTTGTGACTCTTAATATAAGTCGATATGGATCCTGCTAAAATTGCTATGGCAGAAAAAACGAACAAAGAGATAAACATAAATATAAAGCCCAATACATAAAACTGAATTACAGTATTTAGAGAAGTACTAAATAAAAAACCTGGAAAGAATGCCAAAAAGAAAATAGATACTTTTGGATTTAACACATTCATTATAAAACCTTGCTTAAACAATTGCGTTGTTGTTTTATGAGCTACATTGTCTTCTGTAAATGCAATAGAAGCATCAGATTTAAAGACTTTATAAGCCAAGAATAGCAAATAAGTAGCACCAAACAATTTGATTCCGAAAAATAAGGAATCACTCCCTTTGATAATTGCTGATACTCCAAAAGCCAATAATGTTGTATGCACAATACAACCAGAAATCAACCCAAAAACGGTTGCCAACCCATACTTTTTACCATTTACAATACTTTGGGTTAATACATAGATATTATCTGGACCAGGAGAAAGAGCTAAGGCTAATGTTGCTAATGAAAACGAGAGTAAGATTTCTATCATTTAAGTTTTTTTGTCATTGCGAATGTAAGGAAGCAATCTCAAAATTGAAAGATTACTTCTTCATTGCATTTCATCGTAATAACGATTTACGATTTTTTAAGAATCGCTTTATTTATTTTCTTTATCAAACTTGGTCCTTCGTAAATGAAGCCTGTATAAATCTGTACCAAATCTGCACCAGCATTTATTTTTTCTAAGGCATCTTCAGCAGAATGTATTCCTCCTACTCCAATAATTGGAAAAGACTTGTTTGAATTGTCTGCCAAATACTGAATCACTTTCGTGCTTTGTGCTTTAATTGGTTGACCACTTACACCACCGTTTCCAATCTCCTGCAAACGCTTATCAGATGCTTTTAAATTATCTCGTGTTGTTGATGTGTTTGATGCTATTACACCGTCGATCTTTGTCTCTGCAACCAACTCAATAATTTCATCTAGTTGTTCATTGTTAAGGTCTGGAGCAATTTTTAATAAGACCGGTCTTTGAGTTGCTTCTTTTGCATTCAAATCTTGAACTGTAGAAATCAATTCAATCAAATACTCTTTATCATTCAGTTTTGCATGACTACCCACATTTGGGCAACTCACATTCAATACAAAATAATCTACATACGGATGTAACGCTTTAAAAACCTCGCAATAATCTTGTGTATAATTATCTGGGGTTGTAGTTGTGTTCTTCCCTAAGTTCCCACCAATAATAACTTGCCCTTTGTTCTTTTTTAAGTTTTCAATAGCGGGTGCAATTCCGTCATTATTAAAACCCATTCTATTAATGATTCCTTTGTCATCTTTTAAACGAAATAGACGTTGTTTAGGATTTCCTATTTGCCCTTTTGGAGTTACTGTACCAATTTCTATAAAACCGAATCCAAAATTTGCCAGTTCGTTGTAGACCAAAGCATTTTTATCAAATCCAGCAGCCAAACCAACCGGGTTTTTAAATGTGATTCCGAATAAAGTCCTTTCCAATCGGTTGTCGTTTACCTGAAACATACTTCTGATGATTCTTGGAACAAACGGGATTTTATGTAAAACCTTAATTACAGAAAATGTAAAGTAATGTACTTTCTCTGGATCAAAAAGGAATAATATTGGACGTATTAGGATTTTGTACATTATTTTTTGTCTGGCCGTGCGCAGTCGACACCTTTTTATGATTATAACTTCAATAACTCTCGACTCCGCTCGAGATAATATTAATCGATTATTAAATATAAAAAAAGCTCCAATAATGGAGCTTAAAATTTATCTTAAAACAGCTTCTAAGTTTTTCTCAAAAGTTGCTTGCAATTTTTGCATTATTTTATCAATCTGTTTATCTTCTAATGTTTTGTTAGCATCTTGCAATACAAAACTCACAGCATATGATTTTTTACCTTCTGGTAATTTATCCCCTTCATATACATCAAACAAATCAACCCCTTTTAATAAATTTTTCTCTGATTGATTTGCTAAATTATAAACCTCTTTAAAAGTTACTTTATTGTCAACCAATAAGGCCAAATCTCTTTTAACAGCTGGGAATTTTGGCAGTACTGAAACTTTAACGTTCTTTTTACCACATAATTTCAACACATTCTCCCAGTTAAAATCGGCAAATAACACTTCTTGTTTAATGCCAAATTCTTTTAAAACAGCAGGCTTTACAACTCCAAAGTCTACTAATTTAATTTTACCTAAACTCAATGTTATTCCTTCTGTAAAGACATCTAATTTGGTTGGGGTCGTTTTCAAGTTTGAAATACCTACTCTTTCTAATAATGAAGATATAATTCCTTTTGCATAAAAGAAATCAGAATTTTGAGCTGTTGTTTTCCAACTTTCTTTCGTTCTATTTCCTGTTACAAATATGGTTAAGTGTTTGTCCTCTTGGTATTTTTCATTGTACTTATGGTAGGTTTTACCAAACTCATACAATTTTAATGCATTGTTTTTTCTGTTAATGTTATACGCTACAGATTCTAATCCACTAAACAATAATGATTGACGCATCACTTTTAAATCACTACTTAAAGGATTTAGCATTTCTACGTTATTCTCAGCATTTAAGTTCTCTGTGAACCCAACATATTCTTCTTTGGTCAATGAGTTTGCCATCGTTTCATTAAATCCTAAAGAACTCAATTGGTTGGCAACTGTATTTTCAATCTTAGTATCGTTATTGGTATCGAAAGAAATAGACGTATTTAATTTATGAGAAAACTCAATATTGTTATACCCATATACTCTTAAAATCTCCTCAATAATATCTGCTTCACGTTGAACATCTACTCTGTATGAAGGGATTGTCAATCCCAATCCTCCTTCAGTTTCACTGTTGATTTTGATCTCTAGGGATGCTAAAATTTTCTTGATGGTTTCTTTCGGGATTTCTTGCCCAATTACTCGGTACGCATTTTCATAAGAAAAGAATACTTGAAAGTCTTCTATTTTCTCTGGATAAAAATCCATGATATCAGACGCCAACGTCCCGCCAGCATATTTTTCTATCAATAAGGCAGCTCTTTTTAAGGCATATTTTGTTAAATTGATATCGATTCCTCTTTCAAAACGGAAAGAAGCATCCGTGTTCAAGGCATGTCTTTTTGCTGATTTACGTATAGAAATTGGGTTAAAATACGCACTTTCTAAAAAGATACTTGTTGTATTTTCTGTAACACCAGAATTGATTCCTCCAAAAACACCAGCTATACACATCGGGTTAGATTCGGCATCGCAAATCATAATATCATCTGCTGATAAAGTTCTTTCTACAGCATCTAAAGTGGTGAATTTTGTTCCTTCTTTCAATGTTCTTACAACAACTTTGTTTCCTTTGATTTTTGCTGCATCAAAAGCATGTAAAGGTTGTCCTAATTCATGTAAAACATAATTGGTAATGTCTACAATATTATTTTTGGGTGCAATTCCAATCGCTTTTAAACGATTCTGAATCCACTCTGGAGAATCTTTTACTTCAATATCAGTAATTGAAATTCCGTTGTAACGAGGTGTTAATTCCTTGTCATCAACTTCAATATCAATTTTTAGTTTTCTTTCATCCACATGAAAATCACTAACAGACGGAGAAATCAATTCTAGGTTGATGTCCTGTTGCATTAAACCTGCACGCAAATCACGAGCAACACCAAAGTGGCTCATTCCATCTGCTCTGTTAGGTGTCAAACCAATTTCAAAAACTTCGTCTTTTTCAATTTTAAAAACTTCTGCAGCAGGAGTTCCTGAAACCATGTTTTTATCCAATACAAGAATTCCGTCATGACCTTTACCTAATCCCAATTCGTCTTCGGCACAAATCATTCCATGACTTTCTTCTCCTCTAATTTTTCCTTTTTTAATTTTGAAACCTTCACCTTTCTCATCGTACAAAACAGTTCCGATAGTAGCAACAGGTACTTTTTGACCTGCAGCAACATTTGGTGCACCACAAACAATTTGAACTGGCTCTCCAGACCCTAAATCAACTGTAGTTACTTTTAATCGATCTGCATTTGGATGTTGAACACACGTTAAGACCTCTCCGACAACGATTCCCGCCAAGCTTCCTTTAATAGATTCTTTGGTTTCAATTCCTTCTACTTCTAAACCTAAATCAGTTAATAATTCACCCGCTTTTTCAGCTTCCCAATCAATCTGTAAAAATTGTTTTAACCAATTGTATGATATCTTCATGTTGCTTTTGTCAAATTTCAGGTGCAAATTTAAGCATTTTATCTGTACTTTCTTACTAAAATAAACTGATAATCTTTATTAAACAAATGAAGTTTATACAGGCTAAACATCCTCATAAAATAAACGATGTTTTTTCATAATCAATTCTACATATCTGCGTTTTTCATTTTTAAAAAAATCTAACTGAATTCAACTAACCTGATTGAAACATCAATGAAATCAGCAAATTTAAAAAACTTTATCCCTGAAAACAGTGAGAGAAAATACCCCATAAATGGTGAGTTGTTTAATGATAAATATCTCTTAAATTAGAAGGGCTAATTTTTACACCAAACCTATTCATAAAAATTAGCAATCAAATAATAAATAGTATTAACTAACTTAAACTTAACAAAATGAAAAAACTAATACTCTTTTCTTTACTGCTAATTTCGATATCATTATTTGCTCAAGTCCCCACGTATTATAATGACGTGAATTTAAATCAAACAGGCACAGCACTAAAAAGTGCTTTGGCTACAAAAATTGTAAATACGCACACTACATACATCTCTTACACACCTGGTGTTTGGGACGCTTTAAAACAAACAGACATAGACCCAACCGACAATACCAAAGTTGTTTTAATATATGGTTGGGATGATAGCGATTCTGACATTACAAATGATAGAACACGTGACAAAGATTTACATGGAAGTGGTTCTGGTGTTTGGAACCGAGAACATGTCTATGCTAAATCTCTTGGAAACCCAAACCTTGGAACTTCTGGTGTTGGCGCAGATGCTCATAATTTAAGACCCGCTGATGCGCAAAGAAATTCTTCTCGAAGTAATCGGAAATTCGGTACCGGAAGTGGTAACTCAGGAGCAACTGCTACTGGAGATTGGTACCCTGGAGATGAATGGAAGGGTGATGTTGCTCGTATCTTAATGTACATGTATTTACACTATGGGAATCAAACACTGCCATCTGGGGTTGTTGTTGGTACTGTAAATTCAACAGATACAGACATGATTAATTTATTATTGCAATGGAATGCAGAAGACCCCGTTTCTATTTTAGAAAAACAACGAAACCCTGTCTTGGAAATAGTACAAGGAAATAGAAATCCTTTTATTGACAATCCTGCTTTTGCAACTCAAATTTGGGGAGGCCCACAAGCAGAAGATTTATTTAACAGTGGTTCTGGTGATACGACAGCTCCAACAATACCAACAAGTTTAATTGCCTCTAACACAACACAAACTACAGTTGATTTAACTTGGACAGCTTCTACAGATAATGTGGCAGTTACTGGATATGAAGTATACAACGGCGCTACTTTTGTAAGTACTACAACAAATACAAACTATACCGTTACAAGTTTATCTTCTGGTACTCCTTATACGTTTACTGTAAATGCAAAAGATGCTGCAGCAAACCTTTCTTCAGCTAGTTCTCCTGTAAATATAACAACTTCCGGTACTGGTGGTGGAAATGGAACGACAACTGATTTGTTATTCTCAGAATACATTGAAGGCTCTTCTAATAACAAAGCCTTAGAAATTGCCAATTTTACTGGTGCTACTGTAGATTTATCTATTTATAAAATCAAAAAACAAACAAATGGCGCAGGTTCTTGGTCTGGCGGATTGACTTTAACCGGACAATTAACCAATGGGAATGTATTTGTTATTGCGAATAGCAATGCCAATTCTACCATAACAAATGTTGCCAATTTAATTACCAGTAGTTCTGAGGTTACTTTCAATGGAAATGATGCTGTAGGACTGTTTAAAAATGATGTGCTAATTGATATTCTTGGAACCTTTGATGGAGGAACAGGCAATTACGCACAAAATGTAACCTTACAAAGAAAATCTTCTGTAACCAGTCCAAATACTACGTACACAACTAGTGAGTGGAATTCTTTAGCTACTGATACTTTTAGTGGCTTAGGAAGTCATTCTGTAGATGGTGGTGGCTCTTCTGATACTACTGCTCCAACTGCACCAACAAACTTAGCTTCATCTAATATTACAGAAACTACTGTTGATTTAAATTGGGCGGCAGCAACAGATGACACCGCAGTTACTGGGTATGATATTTACAATGGCGCTACAGTTGTTGGAACTGTTGCAACAACTTCGTATCAAGTAACAAACTTAACCGCTTCAACTTCATACACATTTTCTGTAAGGGCAAAAGATGCTGCTGCAAATATATCTGCTTCTAGCAATACTGTTAATGCAACCACTTTAACACCACCAGATACAATGTCACCAACAGCTCCAACAAATTTAGCAGCTTCAAATACTACAGAAACTTCGGTAGACTTAAACTGGATAGCTGCAACTGACAATGTTGCGGTTACTGGGTATGAGGTATACAATGGTGCTTCTGTAATTGCAACAGTTGCAACAACTTCGTATCAAGTAACTGGTTTAACAGCAGCTACTTCATATACTTTTTCTGTAAAAGCGAAAGATGCTGCTGGGAATGTTTCAACGTCAAGTAGTACAGCAAATGCAACAACCACATCTAATGGCGGTAATGGAACAACCACAGAATTACTTTTTTCTGAATATATTGAAGGCTCTTCTTATAATAAAGCCTTAGAAATTGCCAATTTTACTGGAGTTACTGTTGATTTATCTATTTATAAAATTAAGAAACAAACCAATGGTGCTGGTTCTTGGTCAGGCGGACTGACTTTAACCGGACAACTAACAAATGGTGCTGTATATGTTATTGCGAATAGCAGTGCTTCTGCAACAATAACAAATGTTTCTGACATTACAACCGGTAATGCTGAAGTCACTTTTAATGGAAATGACGCTGTTGGATTGTTTAAAAATGATGTATTAATTGACGTCATAGGAACATTTGATGGTGGCTCTTCTAACTTTGGACAGAATGTAACGCTGCAAAGAAAATCATCAGTATTTAGTCCCAATACAACATATACAACTAGCGAATGGAATTCCTTCGCCTCAGATACTTTTAGCGGTTTAGGAAATCATACTGTTGATGGAGGTTCAACTCCAGACACTACTGCTCCAACAACACCAACAAATTTAAACGCTTCTAATATCACAGAAACTTCTATCGATTTAAGTTGGACTGCATCAACTGATGATACTGCTGTAACTGGATATGATGTCTATAATGGTGCTGCTGTTATTGCTACTGTTACTGCAACTAATTATCAAGTTACAGGATTAACTGCAGCTACTGCCTATACGTTTTCTGTAAAAGCGACAGATGCTGCTGCAAATCTTTCTGCTGCTAGTAATATATCAAATGCAACTACCCTAACACCACCAGATACATCGGCACCATCAGCTCCAACAAATTTAGCAGATTCAAATACAACCCAAACTTCTGTTGATTTAACATGGATAGCTTCAACTGATAATGTTGGGGTTATTGGCTATGATGTGTACAATGGTGCTTCTGTAATTGCAACAGTAACAACCACTAGTTATCAAGTAACAGGCCTAACGACAGCTACTGTATATAGCTTTTCTGTAAAAGCGAAAGATGCAGCGGGGAATATTTCTAATGCTAGCAATACAATAAATGTGACTACTTCTGGAGGGAACAGTTCTACAATTCTATCTCAATCCTATTTTGAATCTGGCTGGGATAACTGGACAGATGGTGGTGGTGATTGTTATCGTTATTCTGGTTCTAGATCTTATGAAGGAAATAATTCTATTCGGATTAGAGACAACTCAGGAACTTCATCAGCAATGACCTCTGAAACTTATGATATCTCTAGTTATGATACTGTAGAGGTTGAATTCTATTTTTATTCATACAGCATGGAAAGCGGTGAAGATTTTTGGATTCGTTACTATGACGGAAGTTCTTGGACAACTGTTCAAGCATACAGTAGCGGAATAGATTTTGAAAATAATGGATTCTATTCTGCTGTAGTTACATTGGATAAAAACAGTTATACTTTCTCTAACAACTCACAATTTAGATTCCAAAATGATGCCTCTGCAAATTCAGATCATATCTACATTGATCAAGTAACAATTACAGGTAAAACAGGCATTTTATTAGCAAAAGGAGCATCTAAAAATGTTGTTCATTTTTTAAAAGCAATGATAAGTAATGAACCTCTTTCATTAGACGATTTTACCATCTATCCAAATCCCGTTTCTAGCTCAATTATCAATATAAAATTTAACGAAATAGCCAATACAAGTTATTTAATTACCAACACTATTGGCCAGGTCGTTTTAAAAGGAAAACTAACAAGCAATCAAATTAAAATTGATGGCTTAAAAAAAGGAATCTATTTCCTTGAAATAAGAACACCAGAAGAAAAAATGGTGAAAAAATTCATCAAGAAATAGTACCTTTTTTTGATTTTCAAAAAAGCCCCACAAATTTGTGGGGCTTTTTATTTGTAATTATTTGTTGTTACTTCGAACTCAGATACACACAATTTATCATATGCGCCACTTTTTTCTTTTTCTCATAACACTTCTCTTCTTTTCTTGTCAAAAAGCAATTCCTAAAAAATTAGAATTAGGAATGTATAAAGGGACATTAACTGTTCAAGACAACCAAGAACTGCCTTTTTTATTTAATGTTATCCATAACTCATTAATTGAAATTTACAATGCAGAAGAAATTATTTCGGTTGATGAGATTCTTTATCAAAACGATTCAGTAATCATTCAAACTCCAGTTTTTGAAGGGTATATCAAAGCAAAAATTACAGATAACGGATTAACAGGTTATTATGCAAAAGAAAGCTATGATAGAATTGTTCCTTTTAAAGCGACAAAAAGTGTATCCCGTTTTGAAAATACATCAAATGCGAATCATCGTATTACTGGGAATTGGGAAACAATTTTTAGTAACAATGTAAAAACTGACCGTTATATTGCCAAAGGTATTTTTAATCAAAAAGGAAACAATGTAACAGGAACGTTTAGAACTACTACCGGAGATTATAGGTATTTAGAAGGAATTGTTAATGGAGACTCTTTAAAACTCTCTACTTTTGATGGTGCACATGCATTTTTGTTTGTAGCAAAAATCACAGATTCTACAATGGTTGGAGAATTTTATTCTGGCAACCATTGGAAAGAACCATTTAGTGCAACATTAAATAACAACTACGAATTGCCTAGTGCAGAAAATTTAACCTTCTTAAAAGAGGGTTTTGAAAAACTAGCCTTTTCTTTTCCTGATAAAAAGGGGAAAATTATTTCACTATCCGATTATCAATTTAAAAACAACGTAACCATAGTACAGATCATGGGAACCTGGTGCCCGAATTGTTTAGACGAAAGTAAGTTCTTATCTAAGTATTATAGGCAACATAAGAATAAAGGTGTAGAAGTAGTTGGATTAGCTTTTGAAGCTGCAAACACCAAAGAAAAAGCGTTTAAAGGAATTGCTAGATTACAAAAACGAATTGGAATTGAATACCCAATATTATTGGCACAAATTGGCTCTGAGGATAAAAAGTTAGCGCATCAAAAGTTACCGATGTTAAACCACATTATTTCTTTTCCAACTACCCTGTTTATTGATAAAAAAGGTAGGGTTCGGAAAATTCACACTGGATTTAATGGGCCTGCAACAGGACAAAAATATATTGATTTCAAAAACGAATTCGATACATTTGTTACTCAATTACTACAAGAATAACATTCTACAATGGCAGAATTATTTAAAAATATTTACAACGAAAATTTTATAAACGAGTTTAGCTCAATAATCTCAAAAACTTATAATAATTTTGATACCTCCTCTTTTACAAAGACCATTTTTAATAACAATTGGAAACAGCTAGAATTAAAAGGCCGAATGCGACATATTTCCAATGTGTTAAATACTCATCTAGAAGGAGGTTTTAAAAATCAAGTGAACCTATTACTTCGTGCTATTGAAGAAATGCAACGTGTTGGCAGACGAGAATCGAGTATTGAATTTATGTTTATACCAGACTTTATTGAGGTATATGGAATTAATTATTATGATATTTCTACCAAAGCATTTGAAAAAATTACACAGTTTACAAGTTGTGAGTTTGCCGTTCGCCCTTTTATTTTGAAATATCCTGAAAAAATGATTCTTCAGATGAAAACATGGTCGAAACATAAACAAGCTACCGTAAGAAGATTGTCTACTGAAGGATGTAGACCAAGATTACCTTGGGCTATGGCAATTCCGTTTTTAAAGAAAGACCCAACCCCTATTTTATCCATCTTAAAACATTTAAAAAACGACTCTTCAGAAGCTGTTAGAAGAAGTGTTGCTAATAATTTAAATGATATTTCTAAAGACAATCCTAAAGTTGTTCTTCAATTAGCTACAAAATGGAAAGGAGCGTCTGAAGAAATAGATTGGCTCATAAAACATGGATGCAGAACTTTATTAAAACAAGGAGGTTCTGAAGTAATGCAATTATTTGGATTTGGAGCTGTTGATAAAATAGCAATACAGCACTTTAAAATACATACTCCTAAAGTTAAAATTGGAGACTCTTTGACGTTTAGTTTTCAGTTAAAAAACAATACCAATACCCCATTAAAACTGCGCTTAGAATATGGTTTATACTATCAAAAAGCCAATACCTCTTTAGCGAAGAAAGTATTTAAAATTAGCGAAAAAATATACTCAGAAAATTCGATAACAGAAATTATGAGAAAACAATCATTTAAAATAATTACGACCCGTAAATTCCATCTTGGAAAACATCAAGTTTCAATTATTATAAATGGTGTTGAATTTTCTTCATTAGACTTTAAACTGACTAACTAATATTAGACCATAAACCGCTAGTCTTCTGAATATATGAATAGGTTTCTAATATCTTTTTATTTTCTGGATTCGTTAATTCAGAGTCTTTTACTAAGAGATCTAAAGCTGCATTTCTTGCACTAGTCAATATTGCAGTATCTTTTACTAAATCTGCAATCTTTAAATTCAACACACCACTTTGTTGTGTCCCCATCAAGTTACCAGGACCACGTAATTTTAAATCTACTTCGGCTATTTTAAACCCATCCGTAGTTTCTACCATAGTTTGCAAACGTGTTTTTGCATCTGCAGACAATTTATAATCCGTCAACAAAATACAATAACTCTGATCTGCTCCTCTTCCAACACGCCCACGTAATTGATGTAATTGACTTAAACCGAAACGCTCAGTACTTTCAATCACCATTACACTTGCATTGGGAACATTCACTCCAACTTCTATCACCGTTGTTGCCACCATAATTTGCGTTTCTCCTTTTACAAAGCGCTGCATTTCGTATTCCTTATCTGCAGGTTTCATTTTACCATGAACAATACTAATCTGATATTCTGGCATCGGAAAATCTCTCGCAATACTTTCATACCCATCCATTAAATCTTTATAGTCCATTGCTGCAGATTCTTGAATCAATGGATATACAATGTACACCTGTCTCCCTTTTGCTATTTCTTCTTTTAAAAACTTAAATACTGCCAAACGATTGCTATCATATCGATGCACCGTTTTCACCTCTTTTCTTCCAGGAGGCAACTCATCTATGACTGATATATCTAAATCTCCATAGACTGACATGGCCAAGGTTCTTGGAATCGGAGTAGCCGTCATTACCAACACATGAGGTGGCAATACATTCTTCTTCCACATTTTTGAGCGTTGTGCAACTCCAAATCGGTGTTGCTCATCGATAATTGCGATCCCCAAATTCTTAAAAACCACCTTATCTTCTAATAAAGCGTGTGTACCTATTAGTATATGCAAGCTTCCGTCTTCTAATTGCTGATGGATTTCTCTTCGTTTTTTAGCTTTTACCGAGCCAGTTAATAAAGCTACACGAATATCTATTCCTTCTAATAACTCTACAATTGCTTTGTAATGTTGGGCTGCCAATATTTCTGTTGGCGCCATTAATGCCGACTGAAAACCATTATCAATAGCTAACAACATACTTAATAATGCTACAATGGTTTTACCTGAACCCACATCACCTTGTAACAAACGGTTCATATGTACTCCGGATGCAACATCTCTCCTGATTTCTTTGAGTACCCTTTTCTGGGCATTGGTTAGCTCAAATGGTAAATTATTTTTATAAAAGCTATTAAATTTCTCGCCTACAGATTCAAATTCATACCCTTTAAGTTTCGATTTACGAATGATTTTCTTTCTCAACAATTGTAGTTGAATAAAAAACAGCTCTTCAAACTTTAGTCTGTATTGTGCTTTTGCAAGTTTTTCTTGATTTTTAGGAAAGTGAATGTTTAGCATTGCTTCACTTTTAGACATCAATTGATACTCATTAATGAATGCTTCAGATAAACTCTCACTTATTTTACCCCCTATTTGAATGAATAGGTTCTGAATACTAGTTCTTATAATTTTATTTGACACACCTTTTGCTACCAACATCTCAGTTGATGGATATACGGGTTGCATTGCAAATTGTTGTTTCTTTTTATAATCAGCAACCAATTCCATTTCTGGATGCGCAACGGAAAATGAATTGTTATAAACATTCAATTTACCATAAATAATGTACGCTACATTTATCTTTAAAGAGTCTTTTATCCACTTAACCCCTTTAAACCAAACCAACTCCATTGACCCAGTTTCGTCTATAAATGTGGCAACCAATCTATTTCCCTGCTTTTGTTTGACCGTTTTAATGTGGGTGATTTTACCTATAATTTGCACATCTGAACTTACAGGTTGCAATTGTCCAATTTTATAGAAATGAGTTTTATCAATATACCTGTTTGGAAAAAAATGCAATAAGTCTACACACCTACGTATACCATGCTCTTGCATTAATAATGCAGCTCTATTTGCGGTAACTCCTGTAACGTAAGTAATTGGGTTGCTTAATTTAATCAATCTGTGTCAGTTTTCCTTTATAAATAACGAAAATACATAAAATGTGTTAAATATTTTCTCAAAATGTATTTGGCTATTAAAAAAAGTTTTTGTTTATTTGACTAATTCTAAATAACAAGAATGCCCCTAAAAACTAAGTTGTCCCTAAGACTGGTTTTGATTCTTTTATTTGTTTCTGGATATGGTATGTATAGCCAGAGCAAAAAGAATCAAAAAAACACACCTCGTAAAACTACAGGGGTGTCTGTGTCTCCTGCACATTTTCATTTTACTCACAAACCAGGTGAAATAAAAACCTATGACATTACAGTTAATAATAACACTTCTACACAGAAGCAGTTTAATATTAACATGTACGACTTTAACATGAACGGAAAAGGGAAAAGTAGTTTCTTACCTGTTGGAACAGGAAAATACTCTCTTTCTAGCTGGTTAAGTTTTACACCATCATTTGTTGAGCTAAAAGCATTTGAAACAAAATTAGTAAAAGTTACCGTTAGTGTACCAAACAATGAAGCTGGAAATAAAGCTGCTTGGTCTATATTGATGGTAGAACAAGTTGCCCCGAGAGAATCTCTTCTAAACCCTACCGCAAACAGTAATACTGTTGCTTTAGGTGTCGTACCGACATTCGCCTTTGGAATCTTCGCTTATCAAAATCCGCCAAATGTTATAGATAACAAAATTGATTTTAAAGATTTTCAATTAAAAGATGGCAACCCTACAAAATCATTATACCTAGAAGTACAAAACGTTGGTGACGGAATTGCGTATTGTACATCATATATAGACTTAACAAATTTAGAAACTGGAGAGCAACAACGTTTAAAAGTGAAAAAATTTACAATTCTCCCAGATTTGATTAGAGACTTTAGTTTTTCTCTTACAGGTTTAGGAAAAGGAAAATATTTAGCTGTTGGAGTTTTAGATTATGAAAACTCCGAAGAAATTCAGGCAGCTAAACTTGAATTCGAAATAAATTAAATTTAAAACAATTAACCCCCTTAATTATTATTTATTATGAGAAATTTTTCAAAATTATTATCAACAGTTATTTTAATCGGATTTGCTACGACAGCAAGTGCTCAATTAATTGACGAAAAAGATGTATCTATCACGTTAGATATGCAACCAGTGTTAGAGTTAGAAATGACGACTCCTAACCAAATTGAATTCGTTTTTGACGATATTAATGAATATCAAGCTGGAATTACGAACTACGGTGCAACAGTACTTAAAGTTAGTTCAACTGTAAACTGGGATTTATATGCAGTAGGTAGATCTAATACTGGAGACAGATTTTGGTCTCAAGAAGTTAGTTACGGAGCTACAACTAATTCAATCTCAGAATTGCCTATGAGTTTATTAGAATTAAGACAAAGTAGAGTGAATGCAAACATGCCAGTTGGTGGAGATTATAGTGCTAATTTTTCTCCTACAGGAACAGTAAGTGCAACTAATAGTTTATTTGTAAACGACAATGGTTCTGCTACACCTCCTCCAGTTGCTGGGAAATATATTGCTGGACATTCAACTACTGCTGAATCTATGACTGCTGGTACCTACTTAAACACTGGTGGTGGTGGAGTTGTTGCTTCTGATTTTTATTATGTTATGGATTATAGAATTTTACCAGGTTTACCTGCTATATTCCCAAATGCATCTATCAATGATGGTACAGCAGAAGATCTTGTAACAACTGCTGCTTCTGTAGACGGTAAAGAATATGCTGAAGGTGGAGTTTACACAATGTATGTTCAGTACATCTTATTAGAAGATCAATAAAAACACACTTTAATACACATAATAAGGATGTAATTTATTAAATTACATCCTTATTCTATTATAACACGAATTGTTGAAAATCAAAAATACATATAAAACCATTTTATTTTGTAGTTTACTGTTAGTAAACTACTTATGTTTTTCTCAAATTCACTGTGGCGTGGTCGAATTACAATCTACTTCTTCAGTTGATCACAACATGACCTTTACAGATTTCACCAAGTATCAAGCTGGAGTTACTATTATGAGTGCAGCAAGATTACGCGTTAAAGTTGAAAACAAGGCCGTGGTTGATTTAGATTGCTCTTGGAAACTTAGAATGTTTATTGAAAATAATTCTGGTGCCGGAACTGCTCCAGACAAATGGGAGGAAGTAACTTTATATGGCAATGGTAATGCAGATATACCACTAATTAGTGATTTAGAAATACGTGTAAATAATAATTGCGGAACACCATTAGAAAGTAATTTTAGATCTTTTACGGATGTGAATGAAGTTTTAAATATTATTGAAGAAATGGTTCCCCAAATTATAGTTCCAGCTGGAGCATGTACAGCAGGTGGAACAAAAAATGTGAATGGCCCAGGTAGTTATTTAACTAATTACGACGAATTTAGTTTTGACGTTGACATCAGGTTTAAACCTGATTTTAATTACAATCCTGGTATATATAAATTAAACATTCGTTTTCGCTTAGAAGAAGTGAATTAATATTTTGACAAAGAACACTCCCTTTTTTTATTCTTATAAGTATGTCCTTTTCCTAATTTTAGTACTGTGTAGCGCTACTGGAATTTCACAAGAAAAAGACACAGTACTTTTCATCCCTAGAGGGAAATACCAAAACAAACTTATTGTTACCAAAACAGATTCAATTCTGCTACTAAAAAGAAGAGCTGTACTTACTGCAAAAAGCTCTAAAGAGTTATCTGATAGGATGGCAGAACTAGATGCAATTTTAGCGTCTTACAAAAAACAAACTGAAGAAAATAACAAAAAAATAAAATCTGATTCTATTGCATTTGTCAATAATGCTGTTAAAAAGAATCGGAAAAGGATTAATACAGATTCATTGAATGAGGTTCGAAAGAAAAAAGATGATCAAAACGCAAAACGTCTAGCCCGTTTACAAGCCTCTATTAGGAAGAATGATTCAATTTTATTGGTCGCAAAAATTAAAGCAACTAACGATTCTATAAAAGCATCACAAGAAAGAATTGCACAAAATTTACTTGCCAAAAGAAAGCAAGATTCTATAGATACTAGTGTTGCATTGCAACAAAAAGCAAAATTCAAAGCAGATTCTACTAAAATAGCACAAGCTAAAATTGTTGCAGATCAACTTGCTAAAATAAAATTAGACTCCACCAATACCGCTATTGCTAATCAACAAAGAGCACTCTTTAAAGCAGATTCTACTAAAGTAGCACAAGCTAAAATTGTTGCAGATCAACTTGCTAAAAGAAAACTAGATTCTACAAATACCGCTATT
>MAAC01012102.1_pt1 | contig 59482 bp, 56 predicted proteins | sample 1115981 | NCBI WGS metagenome assembly MAAC01 (sample SAMN04961126, study PRJNA320927) | seawater metagenome | isolation source: sample BD02T64 sea water enriched with oil for 64 days | place: USA:Gulf of Mexico | collected 2013-07-27 | reverse complement strand
TTGGCTCCAGATCTACTTATTTTTGAAAAGGTATTAATACCTAAATTAATTGCGCGTATTTTCCCTTACCCAAGGGGTGATCGCAAATTAAATTGTGTTATTTGTTATATTTTTTTCACCATTATTGATCGTTACGTTAAATATTCTTCAAAAAGGCAGGTGGAGATACTTGGGCTAGCATAAAAAATAATGCTAGTATTCTTTATAAAAATTATCCTTAATTCATTGATTAATTATAAAAATAATGTCAACTAAACTACAGCGTTTTAGCTTTGCTTTCGTTCTATACCTTATTGTCTGTGTCAGTACGGCACTTTTTATTGAGCCTTTTTCTTTTATTAGCTTTCTTGGCCCAATAGCTGGAATAACCACTGCTTTGGTTATTTTTTTGGGCACTAGTATATTATTGGTAACGACTGCTGTTGTTGTTATCCTTTCAAGCTTTTTATCTTGGTATTTTCATTTAGATATTAATTTAGCGATGGTTATCATTACGGTGTTAGCTATTATGCTGCAAAGTTATTGGGCAAAACAGCTAACATTGACCGAGGTTTATCAACAAAACTGGCTACAATCACGACAAGCTCTGCTTACCTTTCTTTTTAAAATAGGTCCTTTAACGGCAGTAGTATGCGCGAGTGCCATTCTTGTTGTCACCATGTTAGATAATAAGATGTTGACAGGAAATTTATTTTATACCTTTATCAGTAGTTGGTCGGCGAGTACCCTTTTCGCAATATTTTTTACGCCTTTATTATTGTTAATTCAAAAACCACAACAGTTAAGCCCCTTAAAACGATTTTTTATTACCTTTGCCTCATCTTTAGCTTTTATCGCGATTGGTTTGTTATTTAAAGTTTCCCAAACGGTGCAATTACATGAGCGGCAAAACATGTTTATGCAAATGAAAGCTGATATAAGGCAAGCTGTTGAACAAGAAATCGCTTTAGCTGTCAGTAAATTAAACAGTTTATCGGCCTTTATAAAAGCCAGTGAAGAAGTGTCCTCGGCTGAGTTTAACTTATTTGCAGCGCAAATTTCTAAGGAGCATTCAGCGATAAGGGCACTTGAGTGGGCTCCTCTTGTTGAACATGGCCAAAGGGCTCGTTATGAGCAACAAGCAACAAGTATCATGGAGCAAAGTTATACAGCAAAAATGCAAATAGCTAAGCAACGAGAGGTTTATGCACCCGTGCGTTACGTTTATCCGAGTTTAGGCAATAGCATAATCCTTGGTTTTGATGTGCTAACAAATTCAACGGATGTGATCACTATGGCAAATATTATGGCTAGCGATGACATTATCGCCAGTGCACCTGTCAACTTGATACAAGACGACCATAGTAATCCCGGTGTTTTATTTTATTTATCTGTTCATGATGTTGGTAAGCATACAGAAGCCCCCTTTATAAATAGCAGTAATTATAAGCAAAGTTTATTGGGGGTTGTTGTTGCCGTAGTGCAATTTGAAGACTTTTTTACTCAAATGTCCAAGCTTGCGAAACATGATATTGACCTATTTATTGAAGATGTTAGCTCCACAGAGCCTTATATTTTGTTTGGTATGAAACTAAATAATACCAACCGCCATGTAGAGCAGCTTGATTTGGCTATTTATTCACGCCATTGGCGGATTAGTTTTGTTGATCAGCAGCCTTGGCAAATGCAGCAAAAAAGTTGGCAAACATGGGGGATGCTCTTTGGGGCAACCTTTGGTGGCATGTTATTTCAATTGCTTATTTTAATGATGGCTGCGTACTCAAGTGAATTAAGTGCTCAAGTTATTAGAAAAACCCAAGAGTTAATTATTTCAAAAGATCAGTCTGAAAAAGAAAGCACGGCCAAAACGAATTTTTTAAATACCTTAAATAAAGAATTACAAACCCCTTTGCAAGCTATTCACCTCTTTATAGAGCAGTTGAGAACAACACAACAGAAACACCAGCAAGTCACCATTAATAATATAGATTTAGCACAAAAAAATATGAGTCAACTACTTGATATGGTTATAGACTTGTCAAAAATTGAATCAGGGATGTTAATGGTTAAGTCTGAACCTTTTGATTTTCATGGCTTTTTGGTACGTATTGATGATATTTTAAAAGCTCAAAACATGTCTAAAAATAGCTCGATTACCTTATTGATAGACTCATCTGTACCACACTTTATTAACAGTGATGAATTACGTATTCAGCAATTTTTAATGGCGCTGTGTGAGTGTATTCATGAGCTTTATGCTATGAAGAATATACGACTTACCGTTAAAGCTCATAGCCATCAACTTAACACCGCGACTTTGTTGTTTATTTTTACTGGACATGATGATGAACAGATAGAAATTGACACACCGTTTGTTGATTATATTTCAAAGGATATATCACAATACAGTACACAAATGGCAATGGTGAAAGAGGTTTGTCAATTAATGAAAGGGGATGTGAGCCTTGGAGTAACTAACTCGGGTGAAAAGATTTTAACAGCAGCAATTACCATCATTCAAACAACCAATGAACAGCAGCTGACTTATCAAGCGGATATTTTTGATGATGATAGAATAGATTAAAGTAATTATTTAATTTAACTCATTTTTTTACTTGTATTACCCGTTTAAATAGTTTACTTTTTAGCCAGGTTGTATGTTTTCCCAACTAAGAGGCTGAACATAAAAGCAGCCACGTTAATATAAGTTAAAGATAATATGTAAGGTAAATAATGAACAAGTCATCCTCGCGAGGATTAAAGCTGACTACGGTTATTTTTGCAGTATTGGTTATGGCCGTTTCTGCAATATTAAGTAACACCTCAGTAGCTGATGACATGGATGTAAAAACAGCAAAAATAGCACAATCAGAACAATAAAAGATAGCTTTGCAGAAGCTTTGAGCACCGTGCGCTATAAAAAGTAAACTGCTTTGCCTTAGGGTATTACGCTATCGCATAATGGAAATTCAAGCCTTGGCTATTCAGCAATGAGTGGTTGAGGCTTTTTTCTTGCTAGTTTTACTGGCTAATACTTACTGGCTGATATTATAACAAGTAAAGTATTTGGCGTCCTCGGCGGGAGTCGAACCCACGACATCACCCTTAGGAGGGGTGCACTCTATCCAGCTGAGTTACGAGGACTTTAAATAATATAACGATGCTTTTAATTGCTATAACGATGCTATAGTACAAAATATTTGTGGTAAAGTTAATATAAATTAACTGCTTATAACTTTATTTGGCTATATTGTATACTCAAATGCTCATTGGGGTGTGATATTGCCGTATTGTTCCTCAATATTATACCGAGAATTTTATATCGAAAAGCCATCACCTTTTAGCTAAAACTTAAAACCTTACTGCTAAATCATTTAACTGAATATTACCTAATAAGCCATTATCAAGGGTAACCGCCGTAGCGCTTTGCTTCGTTAGCTTAGTCACTTTTACCTTGTATGGGCTTACGTTATAACTGGCATAATGTTTACCGCTATCGCTGGTAAAATTATTGAGATGTAAAAGTGAAAATTCATCGCCAATTTTAACACCGTGATGACGACCTAAATTGATAACAACTTGATTGCCCGTTACTTGCAATATTTTTCCTTCGCTTGGCTCACACATAATATTTTCATCAATATCAGCCACGGTTTTATCAATAAGCGAATTAATCATATTGCCATACTCGCTTTGCCAAAAAACACTGTTATTAACATCAACGGCTGCTCGTTTATTAAAATCCCATACTGCGGAGTCTTGGTAACGTTGTTGCCATACTAATTCACCGCTCAAACCGTTGTATAAATATAGGGTGAAATAAAAGTTTCTAGGGTAGGTACCTTGTTGCCATACTTGCCATTTATTGGTTCTTTGTTGCGTTAACGACATGTCATCAATTTCACTAAAAAGTACATATTGACTGTCGGTGTTGTCAGCTAATGAGATAGCAAGCTGCTTTATTTCCTCTTCCTGAAAACTTTGGTTTAAGCGTGAAAAAGCGGTGGCACTTTTTAATAACAGCTTGGTATTTGAATAACTACTTTGTGAAGATACCCGTTGATTTAGTTTTTCAATCAGAGCCGCATCAATCTGGTAAATTTTACCAACATTGGCATGCTCTCTATGGGTGAGGTGGCTTTTAGTCAGTAAAATTGATTTTTTAAAATCTAAGGCAAAACATTTTTTTTCTTGAGGGAAAATATCAGCACGAATAGTAACACTAATGGTGTTATCGCTATGCAATTCATCAATAAGCTCAATAGAATTGACACTACCACTAGCGCGAATGTTTAGTTGATCTTGTGTTAGTAGGCCATTAACTACCTGCTGTACGCTAGACACACTGGCACCAGCAATGAGTAATGCTTTTTTTAGAGCGTTTTCTGTTGCTTTAGTACGGGCAATATTCAATGAGTTTTTTTCTAAGCTGGCGTGTCCTTGCGCTTCATACCACTGGGCTAAGGCATTAAAACTGATTAAGTTTAAACTGGTTAATAACGTCAGTGATAATAGTAGGTTGCGCATAAATTTTTCCATTAGAGTCAATTGTATACTTACCAGCTCGGTTAGTGATAGATAAGTATGCCTATACCAAGTGGTGTTAAAGCTATTACAAGCTAGGATGCATGATTTATGCCTGTTTATTTATGGCACTTTAACACTTGTATAATGCTAACGTTCACTTGGCTTGATATGTGCATATATTTTGCCATAGTGGCAGAAAAATAAAGTTGCCAGTTAATGCGCTAGAGTCAATAATCTTTTATAGCGCTGACTTTTTAAAGGGGAACACCATGAAAAAGTGGCTTATACCATTGCTTTTACCAACATTGCTCTCTTGTGGGATCACACAAGAACATGATTTTTATAAGTCATCACAGGTCGATAAAGCTGAAATTGACAGTTACAACCTGCCAAAACATGCCATTAATGATGTCGTTAAAGGCTTAGCTTATCAAATGTTAGAAAGTAGTGCCTTTGTTAATGCTAAAACCCCTGTAGCTGTTGCTTCTTTTGTGAACCTAAAAGATCTAGAGTCAACAAATTGGTTAGGTAACCAGTTGGCTGAAAGTTTTGTTCATGAGCTGCAACGCCATGGCTTAGTGGTGATTGACTTTAAAACTACAGGTCATATACGTGTCACTAAAGCAGGGGATTATGTTTTCAGTCGAGACTGGCAAGAGCTACCTGAACGTCAGATTATTGACTACGTGGTGGCTGGTACTATGATGGAGCAGGAAAATGGCATTTTGATTAATGCCCGTATGATAGGTATTCAATCGCATGTAGTGGTGGCAACGGCTCAGTCTTTTATCCCATCTTGGGTGTTAGGCGAAGAAAAAAGCCATAGTGAAAATGTTAAAATGAAAGATGGCATGATTATTCGCAGTAATGCCATGCTACTTGAAAACCAAAGAGCGGTTGAGATACAAAATTAATTAGGTGTCACTATGTTAAGTATACAAATGATGTTAGTTACCCAAATGAAAAACGTAATCACTAGAATACTCTTTGTAGGTATTAGTTTGCTGACTATTTCTGCTTGCTCAAGCGTCTACGATAAACACGTGCAGTGGCAAACAGTGAAGGCTGAAATGTTTCCCATTATTCGTGGTATTGGTTATGCGCCGATTAGTTTGCAAAAATCTGAGCATGAAACTCAGCGGATGTTAATGGCCATTAAAGCGTCAAAAATTGCCGCTTATGTTGAGTTGGCCGAGCAAGTCTATGGTCAGCAAGTGAGTAGTAAAACAACCATGGCAGATATGATTGTTGATAATCAACAATTGGCTGCTTCAGTTCAAGGTTTGATCCGAGGCGCTAAAGTCGTGAAAAGTTACCCCGTTGGTGATACTTACACTACTGAACTGCAGTTAGACTTTAAAGATGTTTACGAAATTTATCAGGCCAGTTCAAATCGTAAAGAAATTAAAGATGTGCAGTATTTTTAATCTATTTATACTCTTCTCGAAACTCGAAACTGGGCTAGGCCTTCAAGCCAATACTCGATAAACCGCCACTTTTCTTACCTTTGTTATCGTAAGTAATGGCGTTTTTATTGTGGCTCTCTAATAGCGTGGTTTTCATGCGTTCAACAGCAAGTTGTGATTGGCTAATTATTTTCCCGTTCACTTGGTTTTTCTGCTGGCAGTGCTTCAACAAAGACTCAATATCAGTTAACTCTTGCTCTAACCGCTTAGCGGCTTTATCTTGAGCAAACTGTTGATTAAGGCTAATTTCTTTATCTAAATTTTGAATAGCAATGAGCAGTTGGTTTTTCTGTTCACTAATTTGAATTAATTCATTAGGTTGGTGTTGTTGTAAAATATGTTTTTCGTCAGCAATAATTTTTTCAAGAGCTTGAAGTTGTGCATATTGTTTAGCAAGTAATGCGAGTGATTGTGGTGAAGCTGACATGTAAGGCACCTTTAGAAGAACATCATATTAACGATGATTATCACCTAGTGTTTCACCGATATCAAATTAAAGCAGTCAAATTTAAAGTAAATAAGACGAAGCCAAATTAAATAAGGTCAAATTCAAAGTTAGCAATACTTGCAGCAAGCTTTTCAGGGTCTATCTTGTAATCACCCGAGGCAATTGCTTTTTTAAGCTCGGTAATTTTTTTCTGATCAACCACAGGTGCTTCGTTAGCTTTTTTCTGCAATTCACTTAATTGCTTTGCTTGTGGGGTGATAGACACAGAATCAGCATTAGGTTTTACTGGCGCATTGGCATTTGCCGTTTTCGCAGCTTGTTGCTTTACTTGTGCTTGTTGATTTTGATTAACTGGAACCTGATTGTTCAAGTTGTTGATATTTATGGCCATAATATTAACCTGCGGCAGAAGATTTTATTGTAAATTTATTCACTAACTTTATATCGGCAAATAGAGTCAAAACTTAAATTAAAATATTAATAAAATACAAATATAATTATAAGAGAATAGTCACTTGATTAACAGCGCTAACTTTTGGCCTAATAATTTTGCCCGAACGGGTATTTTTTACTTTTATTTGTTGATTAATATTACCATCACTCAAAGCGGTTCCTCGGGTTTTAATCATAAAAGTATTAGACTTTGCAATAATAGTGACCGTATCGCCTTTGCAAACTAAACAGACATTTTTGCTATTTATTGGGCGACCTTTACCTATTCTTTTTTTGGCTTTGCTGCCCAGTACCACCACTTTATTCGAAAGTTTTTTACCGCGTATTTTATTGCTCGCTAAATACTGAATGTCAATATTACTCTCAGATAAAATTACGCCTTTTTCAATGGTTGTTGTTGCCACCAGTACCGCAAAGGTATTTTCAATTTTTGCAGGGATATACATTTTCCATGATGTTGAATCATCACAAGTTATTTTAACATTTACGTTCCTACCGCTATAATTTTCAGGTATATTTGCTTTAAGTGCTTGCTGACATGGTTTGATTATTATTCTTGGGTCTATATTGGCAACGGTAATCGCCGTTTTTCCGCCTTTAGGTGGTGTTATTTTATCTTCAAGATAATTTTTAGCAAAAGCCTTAATATAGTCGCTATTAAAAGTGGTAGCGAAGCTGGTAGCGGGCATTATTACTACAAAGTACATAGTAAATAAAAAAACTTTTATATAAGGCATAGTTTTTGTTGTTTATCTTTAGGTAAATTCAAATACTCGACTATGCTTAAACTAGGTCAGCATAGTTGTTAGTTTGTCAATTTTGTGACAACAGCTTATTATTCTAGTCTTGTTAACTACTTATGTGGTAATTATTTGACTTTTTGATAAGCTATTCGTTATAAATGACAAGTCTTTTCGACTTATAATTGACTCATTAATAGAGCAATCAAGAATTGTGCCTTTTTGCTTTTTAGTATGAATTGCAAACAAGTTAACATTATTGATTAGAAACGAGGTTTTTATGGCAGGTATATTAGATTCAGTTAACCAACGAACACAGCTTGTTGGTCAAAATAGACTGGAATTACTACTTTTTAAATTAGTGGGTAGACAGCGCTTTGGTATTAATGTTTTTAAAGTAAGAGAAGTATTACAATGCCCACGATTAACTTCGCTACCCAAGCAAGACCCTTATATTAAAGGGGTTGCTCATATTCGTGGTCAAACTATTTCTGTTATTGATTTAAGTAAAGCTATTGGTGCGCCAGCCATTACGCAAACTAAGGACTCTTTTATCATCATTGCCGAATATAACCGCAGTGTACAAGGCTTTCTGGTGGCTGGGGTTGAGCGTATTGTTACCCTTAGTTGGAAGGATATGATGCCGCCACCTGAAGGCGCAGGCAAGTCGAGTTATTTAACCGCAGTGACTGAAATAGATAAAGAGATGGTGTCTATTTTAGATGTAGAAAAAATTCTCAATGAAATTAACCCTGTTTCTACTGATTTAAGTGAAGATGTTGTTGATGAAAGTGTCGGCGAAGAGCTAGGTGATCGCATCGTGATGATTGCCGATGATTCAACCGTAGCTCGTAACCAAGTAAGAAGGGCACTGGAGCCACTAGGTATTAAAATGGCCTTGGCTAAAAATGGCCAAGATGCTTTAGACCAACTTACCGCGATTGCTGAAACTTGTGAGCACAGTATTACTGAAAAAGTTGCCTTAATGGTATCAGACATTGAAATGCCAGAAATGGATGGCTACACGTTAACGGCAGAAGTTAAAGGCAATGAACGTATGGCAAAAATGCCAGTGATATTACACACTTCATTAAGTGGTGTATTTAATAATGCCATGGTGGCAAAAGTTGGCGCTGAAGATTTTATCCCTAAGTTTCACCCTGATGAGCTAGCTACCGCAGTAAAGAAATGGCTTAATCATAGTGTTTAAATTTCCCCTTAATCATATAGTTTTTAGGAAGTAGCAATAGTGTCAGCAAGACAACTTGACGATAAAAGTTATCATCAATTTAGAACTTTTTTAGAGCAACAGTGTGGCATTGTTTTAGGTGAAAATAAGCAGTACCTAGTAAAAAGCCGCTTAGCGCCGTTAATGAGTAAGTTTGACTTAGGCTCTTTAAGTGAACTTGTTACTCGGACATTATCCCCCGTTGAACGACAATTACGTGCAGCCGTTATTGATGCCATGACGACCAATGAAACCTTGTGGTTTCGTGATGATTACCCATATAAACTACTAAAAAGTAAGTTGTTGCCTGACTTTGCCGATAGAAGAACACCGGTAAAAATATGGTCAGCAGCTAGCTCTTCAGGGCAAGAACCTTATTCTATTGCTATGTCAGTCTTAGAGTATCAACAGGCTAATCCCTGTGCTTTTCCTCGCGGTGTACAAATTATTGGTACTGATATTTCTACCACTATGTTAGATCACTGCAAGTACGGTCATTATGACTCATTAGCGCTGGCTCGTGGTTTATCACAAGAGCGTAAAAATAAGTTTTTTGAAGCCGGTGATAATGACATGCTGAAAGTAAAAGATCAGGTGAAAAAAATGGTTAGCTTCAGGCCGCTTAACTTACTCAATAGCTACAGTTTAATGGGGCGGTTTGATATTGTTTTTTGTCGCAATGTGCTGATTTATTTTTCTCCTGAAATAAAAGCGCAAATTATTGGTCAAATTCATGGCACGTTAAATAATGCTGGTTATTTGTTTTTAGGTGCATCGGAGTCGCTATCAGGCTTGAACGATGATTTTAATATGCTTAGATGCAACCCTGGTATCGTCTATCAAAAAAAATAGCCATTGCTAAAATTACGAGCTAATAGCCACGAGTTTCGAAAAAATATGCTGAGCGCCAGCTGTTTTCGAAACTCGCCACATCTTTTACTCGCCTCTCTTCTTACTCGTAACTCTCTTGCTAATTACTTAATCTCTTCGCAACCCGCAACTTTTCTTACTCGTAACTCTTTTGCTCATTACTTAATCTCTTCGCAATCCGCAACTTTTCATACTCGTAACTCTTTTGCTCATTACTTTTTTCACTCATAATTTCTATTTGTTGGCATAAATATTGAATGTTTCACTGTTAAGATTTAATTGACGGTGGCGCATTATGGCTATAAGTTTCGATAAAGGGTTTGAAATGCATGCACAAGGCATGCTACTGCGCGCCGAGCGGGCAGAAGTGATTGCCAGTAATATCGCCAATGCAGACACCCCAGGTTACAAAGCCAAAGGTATGGACTTTCAAAAAGCCATGCAACAAGCCGCTCAACAACAGCAAATGGGTATGAGCCGTACTAATAGCAAGCACTTTGATGTTCGCGGTGAATTAAATAATAACGTAGATTTTCGCATCCCAGATCAACCCGATACTGGCGACGGTAACACCGTTGATGTACAAGTGGAACGAAACTTGTTTTTAGAAAACTCATTAGAGTACCAAGCGGGTGTGCAATTTCTTAACGGCAAGATAAAAGCGCTGCAAAAAGTCATTAGCGGAGGTAGATAGTTATGAGCTTATTTAACGTATTTAATATCACGGGTAGCGGTATGAGCGCACAATCAATGCGCTTGAACACTACCGCAAGTAATATTGCTAATGCCGACAGTGTTAGTTCAAGTATCGATGAAACATACCGCGCTCGTCACCCCGTTTTTGCCGCCGCTATGCAAAAAGCTGCCGCAGGCCAAGAGGGGAACGTTGGCGTACAAGTATTAGGCATTGTTGAAAGCAACAAACCCCTCAATATCGAGTATGCACCCGATCATCCTATGGCTGATAACGAAGGTTATATTTATAAGCCTAATGTTAATGTTATTGAAGAAATGACTAATATGATTTCTGCCTCTCGCTCATATCAAACTAACGTGCAGTTGGCTGAGTCGGCAAAGAACATGCTGAATAAAACGCTAGTACTAGGTCAAAAATAGGCTAGCTCAAAAATAAATTAAGTCAAAAGTAATAAAGTGAATGAAAAATTTTAATATGAAGAGTATTTCCTTAATGAGAACGGGCAGGAGAACATAATGGCAGCGATTAGTAGTGATAGCCTATTAGATGGTATTCGTTGGCAACAAGAAGAATACACTGTAGCCGAGCAAGACAAAGGTATGTTGACGCAGGCTGACTTTTTTGCCTTGTTAACACAAGAATTAGCGAATCAAGACCCAACTAAGCCAGTGGATAATAATGAGATGATTTCGCAAATGACCTCGTTTTCAACCACTGATGGTGTGCAAGAGCTAAATGAGCAATTTACTTCATTTGCCAGCTCTATGACATCAAGCCAAGCACTACAAGCCTCTTCTTTAGTTGGACGTAGTGTGTTAGTTGAAGATAATGTTTTTGGTATGGAGGAGGGTGAACCAGTAAAAGGTAAAATAGTGACTGACGAACCCGCCACTAACGTTAATATTTATGTTGAAAACATTGCGGGTGAAATTATTCAAACCGTACCTGTTGGCAATATTGATGAAGGTGGTTCTACGTTTATATGGGATGGTCAAACCTCTGGTGGTGAAGCCGCCCCAGCAGGAGCATATCGTTTTAGAGTAGCAGGCTTAGTTGATGGTCAAGCGTCAGAAATACAAGCGATGACTTATCGAAAAGTTGACAGCGTTACGCTAGCTGGTAACAACGGTAGTATTTTATTAAACCTTAACGGCGGCAGCTCAATGGCATTAGCTGATGTTGTTGAAGTGTCAGAAGGTTAGTGTAGGTCAGGCATTAGCCTGACAATATGCTTTACATGCAAAATTGAAAAATGTCGCACTAATGTCGCACTGAAGTACGGCCTACAAAATAATTTTTAAGAGGGTTAGATTATGTCATTTAATATAGCATTGAGCGGATTAAACGCTGCTCAGAAAGATCTTGATGTTACATCAAACAACATCGCTAACGTAAATACCACAGGCTTTAAAGAGTCTCGTGCTGAGTTTGTTGACGTTTATGCCTCGTCATTACTGGCGGCAGGTAAAACCAAAGTAGGTGATGGTGTTTTAACAACTGATGTTGCTCAGCAATTTTCTCAAGGGAGTATTCAATTTACCAATAATGCCCTCGATTTAGCGATAACAGGTAATGGTTTTTTTGCTACAGTACCTGAAATTGATAGTTTAGAAACCTCTTACACTCGCGCTGGTCAATTTAAGTTAAACGACAGTAATTTTGTTGTTAACTCAGCGGGTGGGCATTTATTAGGTTTCCCAGTGAATTCTGACGGCTCTTCTTCATCGGTAGCATTAAGTACGGCATCGCCGGTGCAAATACCGACATCTTCTGGCGCGCCAACGCAAACCAGTGAAGTAGATGTTAAAATGAATTTACCTGCAGGTGATGCTATTCCCGCCTTTACCTTTGATCATACAGACCCCTTAACCTATAACAACTCAACCTCGGTCACCGTTTTTGACTCCTTAGGTGATAGCCATGTGATGACTTATTATTTTGTTAAAGCCTCAGCCAATGAGTGGAATATGTTTGCCGCGGTTGATGATACCCTAGTTAATATTGATCCTGACGGTGGTTCTACAATAGGTAATACTGGTGCAGGAACACAACCTACAGGTGGCGGTGTCACTGGGGCTGCTTTATACTTTGATGCCAGCGGTGACTTTGATGGGCAAATACCTGAATTAATACAAACAGATGCGCTTGGTGCTGCCATTTTAACTAATGGTGCAGATCCTACTCAACAAATTATTGTTGATTTTAATTTAGATATTACGGGCCCTAATGCTAATGAACCAACCCAATTTGCCTCTAGCTTTGAAGTCACCTCGTTAGAGCAAGATGGTTTAGCGGTAGGGCGTTTAACGGGTATTGATATTGATAGCGATGGCTTAATACGTGCAACTTATAGTAACGGTACCTCAGAGCCTTTAGCACGTATTGCTTTAGTGAACTTTGCCAACGAGCAAGGTTTAACTCAAATAGGTAATACTTCGTGGAAAGAGAGCATTGTTTCTGGTGAAGCCTTAGCGGGTGAAGCGGGCTCAGGTACTTTTGGTACTATTAACTCGTCAGCCTTAGAGCAATCGAATGTTAACTTAACCACAGAGCTAATTGATTTAATTGCCGCACAGCGAAACTTCCAAGCTAATTCACGAGCATTAGAAGTGGATAATCAGCTGAACCAAACGATATTACAAATTAGATAAATCGTAGGCAGCGTATATTGAATAAAGCGCAATTGCACTTTATTCAAGCGCGAATAAATTTCTGTCTACTAATAAAGCCACAAGTACGATAAGTATTTGTGGCTTTTTTCGTTACTTACGCCTCGCCACTCGTTACTAGTATCTCGAAACTGTCTTTCTGGCATTCTCTTTGCATTTATCTAATTAATAGACTCAGTCATGTTGGAATTCATTATGGATAAGCTGCTTTACGTCGCCATGAGCGGTGCCAAACAGAATATGCAAGCATTAGCAATCAATGCTAACAATCTTGCTAACGCCAAAACTACAGGCTTTAAAGCTGATTTAGCACAAGCGAGAACTATGCAAGCGTTTGGTGAAGGGCAACCGACACGTGTGTTTGCCATGACCGAGCGTGCTAGCCAAAATTTTGACTCAGGGGCATTATTAACTACGGGCAGACCACTTGATCTCGCCATTGCAGGCGAAGGTTGGTTTGCTGTGCAAGCACCTGAAACCGGTGTTGCTGGTATACAAGCAGGTGCTAGAGGTAATGGTGAAGCTTATTCTCGTCAAGGACATTTACGGCTGACAGAAGACGGCTTATTAGAAACGGCGAATGGGGAAGTTGTTTTAGGTGATAACGGCCCTATAACCATCCCTTTACCCGTTAATAATATTCAAATATCGTCTGATGGCACTATTATGGTTCAGCCAGAAGGTGCGCCAAGTACAGTGCAGGAAGAAGTTGGCCGTATTAAATTGGTTAACCCAGATGTGCGCATGTTAGAAAAGGGCACTGACGGTTTATTCAGACGTAAAGACGGTAACATCGAGCTTAGCGATGCCAATGTGAAAGTACAAGGTGGCTCGCTTGAGTCAAGTAATGTCAATCCGATCAGTGAAATGACTGACATGATTGCATTGCAAAGACAATTTGAAATGCAGTTAAAAATGATGAAAACCGCTGAAGAAATTGATGCCAGCAGTGCTGCATTATTACGAGCATTCTAATGTTGAGTAAGTCATAGAATAAGTAATAGAGTAAAGAATTGAATGAAAAACAATGAAAAATTTAGAGGTGATGTATGAACGCAGCATTATGGATAAGTAAAACTGGTTTAGATGCGCAAACCAAAGATATTGCGGTAATTTCTAATAACTTGGCTAACGCTAGTACCATAGGCTTTAAGAAAAGTCGTGCCGTTTTTGAAGACTTACTCTATCAAAATATAAATCAGCCTGGTGGCCGTACCGCGGATGATAGTGAAGCACCATCAGGTTTAATGTTAGGCGCGGGTACTAAAGTCGTTGCGACCCAAAAAATTCATACCCAAGGAGATATGTTAACCACAGACAACGCCTTGGATTTAATGGTACAGGGTGAAGGTTTTTTTGAAGTTTTAATGCCGGATGGTTCATCGGCTTTTAGTCGTAATGGTCAATTTACCATGGACGATGAAGGCAACATGGTTACCCCTGGTGCGGGTTATTTATTACAGCCACAAATCACTATTCCTGATGATGCCTTAAGTATTATTGTCTCTCAAGACGGTGAAGTGTCGGTAACGTTGCAAGGGCAAGCAGAGCCCGCAATTGTTGGTCAAATTAATACCGTTAACTTTGTAAACCCTACGGGTCTTGAGCCTATTGGGCAGAATTTATATACCGAAACTGCCGTGAGCGGTGCGCCACAAGAGGGGGTGCCAGGGCTTGAAGGTTTTGGCATGATAGTACAAGGGGCATTAGAAACCTCTAATGTTAATACCACCGAAGAATTAGTTAACTTAATTGAATCACAACGTATTTATGAAATGAACTCAAAAGTCATTTCAGCGGTTGATCAAATGTTAAGTTATATCAATCAGCAACTCTAAGCCTTATCTTAGCTTGGCTTTTATGACGGTGATTATTGTGAAGATGATGATTGTGAAGGTGACTACTTTGAAATTGACTATTGTGAAAGTGACTATTTTGAAGGTGATTAGGAGGCGATTATGAAAAATAAATTATCTTACCTTGTTGTGGTACTGCTTATTAGTCAAATAAGTGCTTGTAGCAATACGGTAGAGCTGAGTAAGGCTTTACCTAACGACCCTGACTTTGCGCCAATTTTACCCGAGGAAGAAGAAGCCGCCATTATACCTACGGGCTCTCTTTTTAAGAAAAACTACGTTAATAACATTTATTCAGATTCAAAGGCGCATAGCATAGGCGATATTATTTCAGTTATTTTAGAAGAAAGTACCCAAGCGAATAAAAATGCCAAAACTGAATTGAAAAAAGAAAGCAATACCGTGTTAGATCCTGTTATCGGTTTAGGCGGTACAGCTGTCACAGTTAACGGCCAAGCGCTGCAGTTTGGTATCAATCAAAATAGTAACTTTAAAGGCGACTCTAAAGCCGATCAAGGTAATAGCCTAAGCGGTAATATTTCAGTACACGTACTTAGAGTGCTGCCGAACGGTAACTTAATGATCCGTGGTGAAAAATGGCTCACCCTTAATAATGGTGATGAATATATCCGTTTAACTGGAGTTATTCGCCCAAAAGACATCAATTCAAACAACACCATTTTATCCAATAAAATTGCCAATGCGCGTATTCAATATGCTGGCACGGGTAGTTTTGCTGATACCAATGAGCAAGGTTGGTTAACTAAATTTTTCAATAGCGCTTGGTGGCCATTGTAGATGATAAAAGTTCTTTTATACGTAATGAAAGCGCGAATACTTTCTTTAAAAAAAAACCGACTACAAGTCAAGGTGAGAGAAATACTCTCTTATGAAAGGTAATATTATGAAAGCAGTACTTACAATTATCATTATTTTGCTGGCCTTTTCCAGTCACGCTCAGCGCATAAAAGATTTAGCTGATGTTGCTGGCGTGCGTTCAAACCAACTTATCGGTTATGGACTGGTAGTCGGTTTGCCAGGTACGGGTGAGCAAAGCCCGTTTACCGAGCAAAGCTTTAAAACCATGTTAAGTAATTTTGGTATTACCATGCCTGAAAACTTAAAACCAAAAATTAAAAATGTTGCTGCTGTTGCCGTACATGCGGAGTTACAAGCTTTTAAAAAGCCAGGGCAAACCATTGATATTACGGTTTCTAGCATGGGTAGTGCACAAAGTTTACGCGGCGGTACTTTATTACAAACCATATTAATGGGCATTGATGGCAATGCTTATGCCGTGGCACAAGGCTCATTAGTGGTTAGTGGCTTAGGTGCCGACGGCCTAGACGGCTCAAAAGTTATTGTTAATACTCCCACCGTTGGCCGTATTGCCAATGGTGCCACTGTTGAGCGAGAAGTAAAGTCGCCTTTTTCGACAGGTGATTATATAACCTTTAATTTACAACATTCAGACTTTACTACGGCTCAGCGCTTATCCGATACTATTAACGATCTTATCGCGGGCTCTGCTCGGGCTATTGATGCTACCTCTGTGCAAGTCACTGCGCCTCGTGATATTGCCGACAGAGTCAGTTTTTTATCGGTGTTAGAAAATTTAGAATTTGAACCTGACTCAAGCTCAGCAAAAATTATTGTCAACTCACGTACTGGCACTATTGTTATTGGCTCTGAAGTGCGTTTAATGCCAGCAGCTATTACCCATGGCGGTATTACTGTGTCGATTAACGAAGTGCAAGATGTTTCACAGCCCAATGCTTTTGCTGAAGGAGAAACCGTTGTTACCGAACAATCTTCTATTAATGTGACTCAATCAGATGCACGCATGTTTGTTTTTAAACCCGGTGTCACTTTAGACACGCTAGTGAGAGCAATTAATGAAGTCGGCGCAGGGCCAGGTGATGTCATGGCTATTTTAGAAGCACTTGATCAAGCAGGAGCACTTCGTGGCGAACTTATTATTATTTAGTGCTGCACGAGGATAATATTATGGCTGATAACTTAATTAATACGGCTAACTTTGATCAAGCACGTAATGTTTTAGAATTAAATGGCTTAAACGCTATTCGTCAGCAATCAAAAGCTGGCGATGGTGACGCTAAAAAAGCCGCCCTGCAAGAAGCTGCCCAGCAGTTTGAAGCAATATTTACGCAAATGTTGCTAAAAAGTATGCGAAAAGCGCAAGAAGTACTGGAGTCTGATAGCCCATTTAATTCTGAATCAACTAAATTTTACCGTGATATGCATGATCAACAGATGTCGTTAGAAATGTCATCTAATGGCTCTTTAGGTTTGACAGATTTAATTGTTAGACAGCTAGGTGGTGACAGTGACAATTTTACTCCTAGAACGGTGTTACGCAACGATGCCAACCTTGATCAAATCAAAAGGCTAGCTAAAGAAGATACGCTTAACGCAGTACAAGCGCAGTCAAGCGATGATTACTTGAAAAAACACTTAACCCGTACTAACTCAGTGGCTAGCGATGAAACTAAAATTCCATTTATGGCGCAAAATCAATCAGCAAGCCATGATGAAAGCAATATTGATGGTAGCACACCATTAGGTGTCAATTTATCAACGCCAAGTTTTGCACAACCTAAAGATTTTGTTAGCGCTCTCATTGAACCCGCCAAAGCGGTGCAAGAAAAATTAGGCGTACCCTTTCAGGTTGTTATTGCCCAAGCAGCACTTGAAACAGGTTGGGGTCAAAAAATTATCAAAGATGAGAATGGTACTAGCTCAAATAATTTATTTAATATTAAAGCGGATAACCGTTGGGCTGGCGATAAAATTCAAAAAGAAACGTTGGAATTTGAACAGGGCGCTATGGTGAAAAAATCAGCACCCTTTAGAGCCTACCAATCACTATCTGAAGGTTTTAATGATTACGTTAATTTTCTTGTCGATAACGATAGATACCAAGATGCATTACAAACCCCAGGTAATGTGGAACAGTTCCTGCATGGCTTACAGAAAGCGGGCTATGCGACAGATCCTCAATATGCCAATAAAATTATGGCAACACTGCGTACAGTCTCTAATTTAATCACTAAATAAATGCAGGAGCGATTTTAGCCGCGGACACTTCACGGTTAAAACCGCCCTTACAAAAATAGTAATATATTTATGAGGCAATCATTATGACGGTAAACTTATACCAAACTGGCGTGAGTGGTTTGTTAGCTGCCCAACAGCAGTTGGCAACAACAGGTCATAACATTGCCAATGTTAATACTGAAGGTTATACCCGCCAACGCGCTGAACAAAATGCATCGCCAGGTTTATCTAATGGCTCTAACTACATTGGTTCTGGCACTTATGTTCAAGATATTACTCGTCTTTACGATCAATTTTCCTATAAAGAGCAACTACTTAATCAATCTAACTTAGGTACTGCTAATGAGTTAAATGGTAGCTTAAACCAGCTTAATGATGTGATGAGCTTTTCTGGTGAAGCGATTATGAATTCGGTTGGTCAATTTTATCAAGCCGTTAATGGTGTTGCTGATAATCCAAGTGATTCAGGTTTACGCAGCATTGTTTTGAATCAAGCTGAAACATTAGCCAGTAATTTTCAATCTCTTAGCCAAAATTTTGACGAAATTGAAAAATCTATTAATGGTGAAATAGCGCAAGTTGCCAATAAAATTTCAGAAATATCGGTTGAAATTGCCAAAATTAATGAAGCTATCTCACAGGCGAAAGGTTTAACCCAAGCAGGGCAACCCAATGACTTGTTGGATAAGCGAGATCAACTAGTTACCGAACTTGGTCAATATACCAAAGTGAATACCGTCGAAGATGCCAATGGCGTAATGACCGTGATGATAGGGCAAGGAACAACCTTGGTGGCAGGCATAACGCCATTAACCATAAGTGTAAAGGCTGGCGATCCTGATCCCCTACAAACAGAATTACGTTTGACGGGTTCTAATTCTTCTGTCGGTATTGATGGCGCTGCTTTAGGTGGCTCTTTGGGAGGGGCTTTTGAATTTCGCGATGAACACTTAACCGATCTGCGTAGTGAAATTAATCGCTTAGCGATGGCTATTTCTTCGACCTTAAATGATAGTCAAGCAAATGGCTTGGACTTAAATGGCCAGCAAGGGGCTGATATATTCACGGATATTAATACTACGCAATTACAACAAGGTCGTGTATTAACGCCATCAACCAACGGCGGGGATTTACTCGCTCAGGTTAACATTACCGATGTATCAGTACTGCCAACAGATGAATTTGAAGTGAGTTACGATGGCACTGATTACATCATGACCAATATGACTACTAATGCCAGTACAAACTTAGGTGCTCCAGGGAGTGGTACTTATACTACTGCTTTTGGGTTTGAATTTATTGAAACCAGTGGTACACCAAACAGTGGTGATTCTTTTGTCGTTAGACCCACTGAAAATAGCGCCGCGCTTATGGAAGCAACGTTAACTGATGGCGCAGCAATAGCTGCTAGCTCGGCAGTAGAAATTACCCCGTCAGACAATAATATTAGTGCTGGACAAATAGCGATTGTTGATATGTTTGACCCCATTAATGCTCAAGTAGCCATGCCGATACGCATTGATGTGCTAGAAGACCCCGTTGGCACTTTTAATTACACGATTACTGATAATTTAGGCGCGACTTCGGCTCCTATTGCTTATACACCACCTAGTCAAACAATTGACTTACCAGCATTACCTGCGACAGCTAGTTTCCAAATAGAAATTTCGGGAACGCCCTCAGGCTCTGCCCCCAATGCACCAGAGCAATTTTTTATTGGTGATGCCTTTGGTCTTGGTAATAGCAGCAATATAGTTGCCATGGCGAAAACGCAAGAGCAAGGCGTGACTAATGGTGGTACAGAAACTTTCAGCCAAAGTTTAGCGACTTCAACGGCTGTTGTTGGTTCAAAAGCAAGCTCGGCTAAGTTTGTTGCAGAAACAGCCGAAGCGCTTTTTACACAAGCATTTAATCGTAATCAAGAGGCTTCAGGCGTTAATTTAGATGAAGAAGCGGCGAATTTATTGAAGTTTCAGCAAGCCTATCAAGCGGCTTCACAAATAATTTCCACGGCCAATACTATTTTTGACACCATTTTATCGGCCGTAAGGTAAGGAGACTCTTATGCGTGTATCTACCCAACAGTTTTACTTTCAAAACTCTCAGCAACTTAGCAATAAACAATCTGATGTCAACGATCAAATTAAGTATTTATCTAGTGGTAAGCGCGTGCTGACAGCAAAAGATGATGCTGTTTCCTACGGCACATTGGCGGGTTATAAAGATGGCTTAGCGAATATTGAAAAGTATCAACGTAACCTTACCCAAGCAGAAAATCGCAACAGTCTGCAAGAAGTGTCTTTTGCAAGCGCAGAAGATATTATGCAGCAACTTAAGCAACTATTTATTCAAGCGAATAACGGTACATTATCTGATGACAGTCTTAAATCTTTAGCTGATTTGGCTAAAAATAATCAAGCGCAGATGCTGGATATTGCCAATACCCAAGATGAGTCAGGCGATTATATTTTTTCAGGTTATCAGATTGATGTTCAGCCCTTTTCATTGCAGCCTGATAACTCTGTTATTTATCAAGGTGATAGTGGTGTTAGGGAACTTCAAATAGCTAAAAATGTTATGGTCGATATCAATCAAGCGGGCGATGATGTTTTTGAAGAAGTGCCTAACAATATCGGTGACTTTTCAGCTAACTACAATACTAATACTTCAGGCATTTCAGTCAATAAAGCGGTGATAGCTAGTCCAGGCTCGTATGACAACGTAACAAATCCACCTGATTATAATTTTAACTTCACTTCAGCAACAGATTTAACCGTTACCGATGGCGGTGGTGCTGTTGTTTTTAATACCAGTACTTACACTGCAGGGCAAACGATTGCCTTTAATGGTGTTGAAGTACAAATAAGCGGCAACCCATTGCCGGGTGATGACTTTGATTTAACACCAGAAGAAGATATTAGTATTTTTGAGACAATAAAAAATGCCATTGACTGGATGAATGTGGGGATTAGCTCCGCAGATCCAATTCAGCACAGTGTTGATTATGATGTGATTTTAGCTCAACTCGATGAAGCATTAAACCATATTACCGGCAGAAGAGCTGAGTCAGGTGTTCGATTAAAATTGGTTGAAAACCAAGTTTCTAACAATTTAGATGCTGAGCTTTACCTCTCGTCAGGCCGCTCTAATATTGAAGATCTTGATTTTGCTAAAGCGGTAGCCACTTTTGAACAATCACAAGTGTCACTTCAAGCCGCGCAGCAAAGCTTTGTACAGATTAAAAATTTAAGTTTATTTAACTATTTATAAATGCATTTTATATTGGCACTTTATATTGGCATATAATATGCATTTGTTAATGTAGTTTTTTGAAGAAAACTAAAAACCTTCAAACTAAAGAAGTAATGTAGAAAATGTGCGTGGTTCCAAAGCGAGATTGTTATCTTAGAACCACAGCCTAACAATTAGGAGAGATAACAATGGCTTTAGTCGTTAATAGTAATATCGCGTCACTGAATGCACAGCGTCAATTAGCAGGTTCAACAAATGAACTACAAACAAATTTCGAACGTTTATCTTCAGGTAAACGTATTAATAGCGCAAAAGATGATGCAGCAGGTTTGCAGATTAGTAGCCGATTGACAGCTCAGATTAATGGCTTAAATCAAGCAGCTCGTAATGCTAATGATGGCATTTCTTTGGCGCAAACAGCTGAGGGCGCTTTAGATGAATATACAAACACACTGCAGCGCATGCGTACTTTGTCTGTTCAGGCTTTAAATGGCTCGAATAGTGATGCTGATAGATTAGCTTTGGATGCAGAGTTTAGCGAATTAGAAACTGAATTATCACGTATTTCGAGTGATACTGGCTTTGCTGGTGAAAAACTATTAGATGGTACTTATACAGGAAAAGATTTCCAAGTGGGTGCTGATGTTGGCCAAAATATAAGAGTTAGCATTGGAGAAAACTTTTCTGCAACTTGTATTTTAGGTGCAACTTTAGTAAGTGTTGGCGTTTCAAATGCTAGTAAAGCTTCTTTAGCCCTTGGGAGAATTGATATCGCATTAGAAACAGTGAATAGTACTCGAGCTGATTTAGGTGCGAAGCAAAATCGATTTTCTTCTGTTATTCGTAGTAATGAGAACACAGCCCAAAACTTGTCTTCTTCAAGATCTCGTATTGCTGACACAGATTATGCGGCAGAAAGTGCTGCATTGGCGCGAAGTACTGTGTTACAACAAGCATCAAGTTCAATGTTAGCGCAGGCAAATCAGCAGCCTCAAATAGCATTGTCACTATTGCAATAGTTATATATTCAGTTCTATATTGAAATAATGAAAAACCTCTTCGGAGGTTTTTTTGTTTTAAATCACAAAGTTAAATTTTTTATTTTTAAAAATATAAAAAAAAACAAAAAATAACTTAAGTTATTTTTCCTAGTGTCGATAAAGGTTGCAAGAGGCATTAACTGGTTAGTTAAATGCTTTAATTATAAATAACTTTAAGGTTCATACCTAGGAGCATTATCATGGCATTAGTCGTTAATAGTAATATCGCATCATTAAATTCTCAACGTCAATTATCGAGTTCTACAAATAGCTTAGCCACAAACTTTGAACGTTTGTCCTCAGGTAAACGTATCAATAGTGCTAAAGATGATGCGGCTGGTCTACAAGTTTCAAGTCGTTTAACTGCACAAATTAACGGTTTAAACCAAGCATCACGTAACGCTAATGATGCTATCTCTTTAGCTCAAACAGCTGAAGGTGCGTTAGACGAATACACTAATACATTGCAACGTATGCGTACTCTTTCAGTACAATCATTGAATGGCTCAAACAGTGATGCTGATAGACTTGCTCTTGATTCTGAATTTAGTGAATTAGAAACTGAATTGACACGTATTTCAACAGATACTGGCTTTGCTGGTGAAAATTTATTGAATGGTACTTATACCGGGAAAGACTTCCAAATAGGTGCAGATGTTGGACAAAATATAAGAGTTAGTATTGGACAAAACTTTTCTGCAACTTGTGTTTTAGGTGCAACTATAGCAAGTATTGGTGTTTCAAATGTCAGTAAAGCTTCTTTAGCACTTGCAAACATTGATGCAGCACTCGTTACAGTGAATAATACTCGTGCAGATTTAGGTGCAAAGCAAAATCGCTTCTCATCAGTAATTCGTAGTAATGATAATACAGCGCAGAATTTATCTGCTTCTCGTTCTCGTATCGAAGATACAGATTATGCAGCAGAAAGTGCCGCTTTAGCACGTAGTACTGTATTACAGCAAGCGTCGAGTTCAATGTTAGCGCAAGCAAATCAGCAACCACAAATAGCACTATCACTACTATAATTTCTAGCTAGTGTTATTAAAAACGAAATGGCACTCTACTTAGAGTGTCATTTGTGTTTTAAGTCAGTGAATGAGGAGGTATGTATGTCAACTCAGATAACCACAAACAATCTGCTTTCAAATCAAGCTATTGAATTGAAAACACCTCAAAATATCGAACAAGATAATGTGGAAGCTAAAGTTAGTGACTATAATTCAAGTGGGCGTAAAGTAATTTTTTCTGCTGAAAATGAAAAAATTTCGCTATATAACTTTGATAAGAACAATATTAAAGCTTCAGAGGGTAGTACAAAAAATACCAAAGAAGATGCTTTAGAGCTAGAGGAGGCAGTAAAAGTAGTTGCTGACTTTATGCATCTATCAATTCAGAATGTAAATTTTCAAAAAGATGAAACAAGTAATAAAACTATTATTAAAGTCTTTGACACTGAAAGTAATGATTTAATTAAACAGTTTCCATCTGAAGAAATCATAGATATTGCGCACAAGATATTAGCGCTTCGTCAAGATGTTGGCTTGAAAACTGGTATACTTCTTGATGAGCAGGTTTAAAGTAAAGTTAAATTAACTGGAGTGTCACATGAACATCACTTCCGCAGGAATAGGTTCTGGGTTAGATCTTGAATCAATTATTGAAGCCTTTGTAACCGCTGAATCCGTACCGGTAGAAATCCGGTTGCAAGAGAAAGAAGAGCGCATCGAGGCAGAGCTTTCTGGTTTGGGGACTTTCAAATCAGCACTTTCATCATTTAAAAGTGTATCAGAAAAATTAGAGTCTGTGGAAGACTTCAGTGAACAGTTAATTTCAGTCAGTAATGATGATATTTCAGTCACAACAAACGGTTATGCAAGTAGTGGTAGCTTTTCTGTTTCTGTTATTCAATTGGCCCAGGCAACACGCCTTCAAACCCCTGATTTTACTGATTCATCTACAACGGTTGGGGCTGGTACTTTAACTTTTTCTGCAGGCTCAGATACTTTTGAACTTGCAATTGATGCTACAGATGATCTGTCCGCTATACGAGATAAAATTAATGCAGAGACTGAAAATTTTGGTGTAATAGCTAGCTTAGTTAATAGTGATTCAGGATCTTATCTTAGCTATACAACATCAATGACTGGAACCGCTAATGCGTTGACGGTTACAACTTCTGATACTGCTCTTGATGATTTATCAACAAATACGACATCTTCAAGAACTGCGCAAGATGCTATTATTGAGATAGATGGTAATAATAACTATGTAACTAGCTCTTCGAATGAATTTAAGAATACTATTGAAGACGTTACTATTATTGCTAATAAAGTAACTGCCTCTGGTGCAGCTGAACTTGATATTTCTCAAGATCAAGAAGTAGCTAAAGAATTAGTGACTGAATTTGTAAGTGCCTTTAATGTTTTGTCTGATAGCATGAAAGGGTTAGGTTCGGCAAAATTTGGTAAGCTTGCTTTTGACTCTGATTTACGGACAATGAAAAATCAACTTAGCAATATTTTAACAAATACAGTATCTGGTATGACAGGTGATATTACGTCGTTAAATGATATTGGCGTGTCGTTTGATCGATACGGCAAGTTGGAAATTTCTTCAGTAGGAACTGGTACGCTTAGCAGTGGAGCTGAAAAATTATCTGATGCTATTGAAAATAACTTAACTGAAGTTGGTTCACTTTTTGCATCTACTGATGGTATCGTCAGTCAGTTGACTACATTAATTGATAGTTATAATGATAGTGACGGTACATTGACGCAGCGACAATCCAATTTGAATATCAATTTGTCAGAAATTAGTGATGAATATGATGACTTAGAAACTCGGTTAAGAGATTATGAGGAAACGTTAAGAAAGCGTTTTTCATTTTTGGACTCAACGGTTGCAGGTTATGACGCAACGGCGGAGTGGTTAAAAACCGCGCTGGCACCGATTAGTAAAGATTAATTTCTTTTCTGAATATATTGAAAAGTAGGAGTGAACATTATGAGACAGCATTTAAAAGCCTATAAAAAAGTGAATATACATTCTAATTTGCTTGAGTCTAATCCGCATCAAGTTATTCTTATGATGTTTGATGGTGCATTGCAAGCAGCATCTGTTGCTAAGGGAGCTATTGAACGTAAAAACCTTGAGTTAAAGTCAGAGGCAATTACTAAAGCAACGAACATCTTAGATGCATTACGTAATTCTCTTGATTTTGATAGCCAGCCTAAAATATCGGAAAATTTTGATGTTTTATATACATACTGTATTGAACGCTTAAACGTAGTAAGTGTTGAACTCGATATCAGTGGTATTGATGAAGTTGTTGGTATGCTCAAACCTCTTCGAGATGCATGGTCAGTAATGTCAGAAGAATCAAAAAAAGAAGGTATTTCATTATTGGCTGAGAAAAATAAATTGGCTGAAGGTGCTTAATGTCTAACGTAGACTCTTTAGTGGTACAAATAGAAGAGTTGTCGAATAAAATAGAAAGCAAGTTAAAAAGTAAAAATGAAGAAGCTTGTCCAGCATTGCTAAACAGTCGGCAGGGTCTACTTGAAAAGCTTGCTAATACAATTGACAGTTCAGATACCGAAGAATTGGCTAAGTATCAAAGATTCTTATTTAGTCTTCAGAGTCGAGATAATATTGCTCGAGCCAATGTTATCGAGCAACAAAAATTACTTCTTTCTCAGAGTAATCAGCAAGCAAAAACTAAAAAAGCAATAAAAGCCTATAATAAATTTGGTGATTGATTGTTTCTATTAAAATTAGTGTTATTATCCAGCCAGTTAGTTGCTTTTCTTTAAGGTAAATAAATGATAGATAAATGTGCACTAGTGACTGGTGCTGATGGCTTTATTGGCTCTCATTTAGTTGAGTTGTTGTTAGCTGAAGGTTACAAAGTTAAAGCCTTGGTGCAATATAATTCTTTTAATCATTGGGGCTGGCTAGAAGATTTGCCCTCATCCCCTCATTTAGAGATTGTTTGTGGTGATGTTAGAGATCCTCACTTTTGCCGAACAATAACGCAAAATGTTAATGTTGTTTTCCACCTCGCAGCGCTTATTGCTATCCCATATTCTTATGTAGCTCCCGAAAGTTATGTATCAACGAATGTTATTGGTACTTTAAATATTTGCCAAGCAAGTCTTGATAACAAAGTTTCTCGTGTTATTCATACTTCAACCAGCGAAGTTTATGGCAGTGCGCAATATGTACCTATTGACGAGAAACACCCTCTACAAGCTCAATCTCCTTACAGTGCCTCAAAAATTGGTGCAGATGCGATGGCGATGAGCTACTTTAATGCCTTTGATTTACCATTAACAATTGCTAGGCCTTTTAATACTTATGGTCCAAGACAATCAGCGAGGGCTGTAATTCCAACTATTATTACCCAAATAGCTAATGGTGAAAAACAGATTAAACTGGGTGATGTTAGCCCAACAAGAGACTTTAACTATGTTGAAGATACTTGTCGGGGCTTTCTTGCTCTAGCAAATAGTGAGGATACCATAGGAGAAGTGGTTAATATTGGCTCTAACTTTGAAATTAGTGTTGGTGATACCTTAAACCTGATCAAGAAAATCATGAAAAGTGATGTAGAATTTATCATCGATGAACAACGCCTTCGACCTGAAAAATCAGAAGTTAATCGATTATGGTGTGATAACTCGAAAATAAATGCTTTAACACAATTCTCACCTGCTTATAATATTGAACAAGGTTTGAGAAAAACAGTGGCATGGTTTAGTGATGTGGATAATTTAAAAAAATATAAACATGATATTTACAATGTGTAATTTTTACCTCTGGTAAATGCAGGAATTTATTATGAAAAAAGTAGCTGTATTTACTGGCACAAGGGCTGAATATGGTTTGTTGTATTGGTTACTTAAGTTATTAGAAGCTGAAGATGAAGTTGACTTGCAATTATTTGTTGGTGGAACACACCTTTCCCATGAGTTTGGTCATACTATAGATCAAATTATTGCAGATGGACTTCCTATAACAGCAAAGCTTGATTTCTTGTTATCAGCGGATACTCCCGTTGCCATAGCCCAATCGCTAGCGTTAACAGTAACGAGTACTGCAGAGGCAATTGATGAGCATAAACCAGACATTATCGTTATTTTAGGTGATCGCTATGAAGCTTTTGGGGTTGCTCAAGCCGCTTTGATTTCACAGGTTCCAATCGCTCATATTCATGGTGGAGAAATAACCGAAGGTGCTATTGATGATGCGATTAGACATAGCTTAACTAAATTATCGCACCTGCATTTTACCTCTACGGAATGTTATCGCCAAAGAGTTATTCAATTAGGTGAAAACCCAGAACATGTTTTTAATGTGGGTGCCCCTGGAATTGATAGTATTAACCAGTACGAGCTGCTGACACGCGAACAACTTTGTAACTATTTTAATGGTCAATTAACTATGCCATATTTTGTTGTTACTTATCACCCCGTTACCTTGTGTGTTGATGGTGCTATAGAAGCATTTACAAATATGTTAAATATTTTGGAAAAGCTTCAAGGCTATCAGATGATTATTTCCTATCCCAATGCAGATACGTTTGGCAGAAAAATTATAGAACTACTTAAAGAGTTCCAACTACGATTACAAGATCGTGTTTTTCTTGTGAAATCAATGGGACATTTACGGTATTTGTCTGCGATGAAGCATGCAAGTGTCGTTATTGGTAACTCATCAAGCGGTATTATTGAAGCGCCTAGCTTTCGTGTTCCAACGGTAAATGTTGGCGATCGTCAAAAAGGTAGATTAGCTAGTGACTCTGTACTTCATTGTAAAGAATCAAAAAATGATATTACAGAAGCGATAGAATATGCATTAAGTGCAGAGTTTAAAAATATTATAAAGCATGCTGTAAACCCTTATGGTAATGGGGGCGCATCAAAAAAAATAGCACAAAAATTGACTACAACTAGTTTTGACAAACTTATCCATAAGCATTTTTATGATGCTATTCAAATAAAAAATTAAATTTTACTATATAAAGAGAAAAAAATTGTCGAAGACATTAATTATTGCTGAAGCTGGTGTTAACCATAATGGTTCAGAAGAACTTGCTTTTAAGCTTGTTGATGTAGCGAAAGCTTCAGGTGTTGATATTATAAAGTTTCAAACATTTGTCACCGACAGTTTAGTGACAGAAAATGCTGAACAGGCTCACTATCAACAAGAAAATATGGGAATAGATCAATCTCAATATCAAATGCTGAAAAAACTAGAATTAAGCTTTGCTAGCCATAAAGCAATTAAAAATTATTGTGATAAGCAGGGAGTTGAATATTTATCTACGGCTTTTGATTCAGAAAGTTTAGCCTTTTTAGTTGATGAACTAAAACTAACTCGACTGAAAATACCCTCTGGAGAATTAACCAATACTCCTTTTGTTTTAGAGCATGCTTTAACGGGCTGTGACATTATTTTGTCTACGGGGATGGCTGAATTAGAAGAGGTAGAGTTTGCTCTTTCGGTGATTGCTTTTGGTTATCTTAATCAAAATAATAATATCCAACCTAATACTGCTGAATTTAAAAAGGCTTATGTCAGTAAAGAAGGCCAACGCTACCTTAAAGAAAAGGTTGTTGTTTTGCACTGCACCACGGAATATCCCGCACCTTTTAATGAAGTTAATCTAAATGCTATGAAGTTAATGCACGACGAATTTAACTTACCAATAGGTTATTCTGATCACACTGCCGGTACTGTTGTTGCAACAGCTGCTGTAGCTAAAGGTGCGACAATAATAGAGAAACACTTTACCTTAAACCAACAAATGAAAGGCCCTGATCATAAGGCATCAATTGAACCAAATGAATTAGCTCAAATGGTAAAAGATATTCGCTCAGTTGAATTAGCACTTGGTCAAGCAGTGAAAAAACCCACACCGAGTGAGCAAAAAAATAAAGCTGTAGCTCGTAAAAGCATTGTTGCTCGAGGTCGAATTAAAAAAGGACAGATTTTAAGTGCTAGTAACTTGGCTATATTAAGACCTGGCTCAGGAATTTCACCAACTCAATATTATGATATTTTGGGAAGTAGTGCGGTTAAAGATTTTGATGAAGATGAGTTGATCGTTTTAATCGATGATAAGCATTAACTGGTTTAATAATTGCTTAAATAAAGTAGGTTCCTATATAAAAGATTATTAAAGGTGCGATATGAGTCATAACTGGAAAAATACTTTAGTATCACCAGATACCACAATGGCTGAAACTATTTCTGTAATTGATAAAGCGGCAATGCAGTTTGCTTTAGTTGTTGATAATGACAATAAGCTATTAGGTGTTGTTACTGATGGTGATATACGTCGTGCGTTGTTGCGTCATCAAGATATGAGTTGTGCTATTGACAGCGTGATGAATAAATCTCCCTCTGTTGCACAAAAAGGTATATCGAGAAGCCGACTGGTACATTTGATGAACAGTAAAGGGCTACTTGCTATACCGATTATAGAAGATGACAAGCTTGTTGGGTTAGAAACACTTCAATATAATAAGCAAACTAAAAAGCATAATAACCCTGTATTTCTGATGGCTGGAGGCTTTGGTTCTCGATTGCGCCCCTTGACTGATAACTGCCCTAAACCGCTATTAAAAATTGGTGATAAACCAATATTAGAAACTATTTTGGAAAGTTTTATTAGTGCTGGCTTTCATCAATTTTATATCTCTACCCATTATTTACCCGAAGCGATTGAAGGTTATTTTGGTAACGGTAGTAACTGGGGAGTTGATATTCATTATGTTCATGAAGAAAACCCACTCGGCACTGGTGGAAGTTTAGGATTGTTACCTGAAGATATTCCAAAGATCCCAATTATTATGATGAATGGCGACTTACTAACTAAAATAGATTTTGAGCAGTTACTGGCTTTTCATAACCAACATCAGCCTATTTGTACAATGTGCGTCCGTGAAGAGGAACATAAAATTCCTTATGGCGTAGTTAAAGCTGATGAACATAAAATTACTAGCCTAGTGGAAAAACCAACCTATAAGTACTTTATAAATGCGGGTGTTTATGTCGTATCACGAGAGTTGGTAGCGCGAGTTGATAAAAATCAACGAATTGATATGACTGATCTTATTGAACAATGTTTAGAGCAACAAAATTTAGTTTCAATGTTTCCTGTACATGAGTATTGGTTGGACATTGGTAAGATGGTAGATTTTTATCAAGCACAAAAAGATGTAATGCAAGGTGGTAGTTTTGCCGAATAATAAAATACTTGCGGTAATTCCAGCTCGTAAAGGTAGTAAAAGGCTGCCGGGGAAAAACAAAAGGATACTTGCAGGTAAACCATTGACTCAATGGACAATTGAAGCTGCACAAAAAAGTAAGAGTATTGATCGTGTTTTTGTAAGCACTGATTGTGAAGAACTCAAATCATTGAGTGAACAACTTGGCGTTGAGGTACCATTTCTGCGCCCTGAACAACTAGCCCAAGATGACTCTACTCCTGCACAAGTTATTGCACATACACTGGATTATTTTGAGAAATATGGCCAAAACTTTGAGTGGGTTATATGGTTGCAGCCGACATCGCCACTTCGTACATCAATTGATATTGAAAATGCTATTGAGCTACTTAAAGAAAAGAAAGCGGATGGCGTGATCAGCGTTTGTTCGTGTGAGCATTCACCATTATGGGCTAATATCTTAGGTGAAGACGGAGAAATGGATCATTTCCTAGCCGATGCTATTAAGCGAAATCCACGCAGTCAGGCGCTTAAACCGTATCATCGATTGAATGGGGCAATTTACATAGCGAATGTTTCTCGAATGAAGGCCGAGAATAATCTATTTCTATCAGATAATCTGTATGCGTATGAGATGAGTGCAGATCGTTCTGCAGATATTGATCATGAGCTGGATTTTAAATTTGCAGAATTCTTGATCAAAGAATTAGCGCTATCTTGAGCTCACCATATTATTTATTGAGTAGTTATTAAAAGGCCAATACATTTTTATTGGCCTTTTAAAAAAGAGCTTTAACTATAACACCTCTAATTTTTTCAAATAATCTTGTGCTTGTTGGTTTTCTGTATCTTTTAAAAGGGTGGTTTCAAAAGCTAATTTAGCGGCGTCATAGATACTAAGTTCATAATAGAAAATCCCCAAATTATTCCATATAAATAGATCGTCAGGGTTATCATTTAGAAATTGCATATAGCAATTTATAGCTTCTTCTGGTTCACCAAGCAACTTCAGCAGTTTAGTGTATTGCGGAATGTAAATACCGGCCAATTTACTCAGTTTTGCTAAGCATGCTTTTGCGAGTGAATAGTTTTCAAGTTTGTATGCAATACCTGCTATTTGCTGAAGCTCATCTTCCATAATATTTTCATTTGGCAATAGCTCAAAGTTTCGCAATGCTTCAACTTCGTCACCTAACGCAATTGAGTGGTATGCAACAGCTAAGTGATATAAGGGCTTGGCATGCTCATCTGTTTTCATATGTAGTTTCAGACTATTACACAAAGTACTTAATGCATCTGGATTTTTTTGATAAAATAATGTGATTATCTTGCGTCTAACACCGATGAGTGATGCTTCTTTTTTAGTACGAGTTAAATGTTTGGTATTTTCGTTGTATAGCTCTTCATTGAACTTATCTTTATATTCTAAAAATTGCTTTTGTTCTGTATCTGATAAATGTGTTTGTTTGTTTAATTCCAGCCAGTTTCCTGCTCTACCATAAACCTTATCTTTAGCCCATTGTTTGAAAAGAACTGAAAAGTCAGGGGTATGTTTTTGCTCTTCAATCCTACAGCCGATCCTTTCAACCGTATTCTCTAAATGTATAATAAGGGCATTACAGGTATCAACGTAAGCTTGATAATATAGGTGGCCAGTTTCTTCTACTTTTTTGTCGGACCATTCATCAGATGATTTTGTCTGAGCCGATTTAATAAACTTATCAATGCCGAAGTTTTTAACAAATATTGACGCTTTCTTAAACGTTGTGTCCAGTTTTTTCTCAATCTTATCCATTTGTAGTTTGAACTTAAAGTTTTCGCTTTCTTTTCCTTTCTCTTTAAATAAACCTTTATTCGCCAACAATGCTTCATTGGCAAGTATTTTAATTTTTTTGACAGCAGTCAGCATTTTTTTTATATTATTGTTGACCTTATTAAAGTCATGAATAATATTGTTTTTTAATTCATCAGGCAGATAACTTGAAATTTTATCAGTGTAGTTTTCCTCTGAGTTTGAAAATGAAAGTGCTTGTTTTGGTATATGTGATATATGCTCTACTTTTGCCGCATTAGCAGACAAATTGAATATCTGAAAATCTTTTTCATTAGCTTGTGATGCCAGAAGCGCGAAGCCTTTCGCTGCTTGTTCAAACACTACGAGTGTTTCAACAATTTTCCCCGAATATGTTTCAACCCATTTACCCGTTTGCCCAAGTGTTGGCCCGACTTTAGCTTCGTTACTTCCTGATGCATGACTTACTCCCTTATCAGAAAAGCAAAGGTCGACACCTGAAAGTAAAATGTGACTAAAGCCCATATCTATTGCTGTTTTCAATGCTGCATTGGTTACGGTAGGGCCATTTGAAACTAGGTTGTCTTTATCTTCTTTTACATCCCAAGGGTAACGTCTATCCAAATAAGCTCTTTTACCATGCCATTGAGACAATAATAGGGGAGTTACATTATTGGTGTGTAAAAATAACACCTCACTAGGAAAAAGGAGTAACTCCTTACTGACATCAAAGCTGATTTCAAAAGGATCAACAGAGATAACTATGTGGGGAACCAAGCCAATTTGATTTAATTTCTTTGCTATGCGAGAAACAGCAATTACTATCAGATGATTGCGATTTTCTTTTACCCATTCAATATCTTCATCTAAAGAAGGGCCGCCAGCAAGAATTATGCAGGTGTCATTATTAAATTTCCCCTTAAATACTGAGGCCGGCGTTCTATTCTCACAAATGTTTTTTAACTGCGTATCCATAAAGGGAGATACAGCAAGTGCAGCACGAGTAAAAAATCTAAAACTTTGATATTCTTGCTCAAATTTTAGTATGGCATCGTTGTAGTCAGGCAAGTATGAATCAACAGCAGCAACAGATTTAATGAATTGACTTTTATCTTTATATAAATAAAGTTCAATGCCAAATTCTGTTCCTTGCTCTTTCCATTCATCTATAGTTGTTATTGCTATATGTTCAGGCAATTCCTCTAAATCAAATCTGCTGCCGATAAGTTTGATAACTTCAGGTAATTCGATAAATAGGTAGCGTGTGTCATCTGGCTTTTCTTGTTCTAATATATAATTTAATAGCAAGCCTGAGTCTGTGCCTAATACAATATAGAATGTATGCTCTTGCTCAAGTTTTTTATCATAAAGTCTTGAAAATATTGAATGAGAAGATTCTTTTACAAAACTACTTCGGTTAATTGAATATAAGTACTCTTCACCCAATGGTGAAGTTAAAAACCTTTCATTATTTTTCATGTTTTGCTCAACTCATTGTTATTCATTGTTATTCATTTTATTAATGTTGTTCATGATGCTTCAGTAGGCCCTGATATGCGAAGAGGCTTCAGATTAAATGACTCTTGAGGCTTAGCCATCGGTATGGTTGATGTATGGTTACTCGCCCAATGTTTTTCTGACTGCTCAAGTATCCTTAAATCTTTCAAATAAACAATTTGCTGTAAACCAAGTAATTGCAGAGCAGAAAACTCATGGGAGATAACGGCTGTTATTTTACTTGCATCGCCTAAATCCATAATATACTTTTCTAAGTCACCACTATATTGTTCAAGTATTGAGTCTTTATAATGGTAATACCATTCAGAGCCAGGATACGCTGTCGCAAAATGCGGCTTAGCGGTAATACCAAGTTTGATTAAAGCATTAATAGTATTCCTAACACTTTCAAAGCTTTCCTCTGGAAAACCGATAATTATATTGGGGATAGGCTTAATACCTGATTCAAAACAGGTAGCGATACTCGACATGTTCTTACGTACATTGGTGCCTTTCCCTAAATTACGCAGCACTTTGGGATCAAATGACTCTAGGCCATAAACTAAATGAGTACAACCAGCTTCAAACATTAGCTTTAATGTGGCAGGGCGATGAAGTCCGGCATGTGCTGTACCATTCCAATGAACGCCTGTACAGTTTTCATCGTGCGGTATGCCTTGCTGACGACAGGTTGGTTGTAAGCCTGCTTCAAGCCATTTTTCACATAATTCCTTTAACCAAATGCCTTTGCTTGCGACATCCATAGTCATTAAATTTTCATCAATAAAAGCGGCAAAATCTATCTGGTAATTGTCATATAAATGTTTGACCATGTTTACAATATAATCAGGGCTATGGTAGCGGATGTTGCGACCATAGGTAAATACCACATCATTGTCGCCTTGCTCATTTTCTTCAATAAGCATGTCGCCAGTGGTGCCTAAATGCCAACAGTATTTACAGGTTAATCCACAACCGAAGCTGCCATTTATGTCCATTCTCCGCTTTGCGGTAAAAGATTCTTCACTAAAAAGGTTAGCTGAATTAGCAAAATATATATCGAGTGGAAATAAATCCCAAGCTGGCCAAGGGAGTACGTCTAAACCGACAATGTTTGGTCTAACGGCGGTTAAAAAACTTTTACCTGTTAGGTCGCGATGAATTACACCCAATACAGAGGAGTAATCGAAATCTTTGTTGTCTATTTTTTCAAGTACTTCAGGAAAAGTAACAAAAGACTCACCGATGCAGCCCACATCTATTTCTGGGATCCACTTAAAAATTTCATGTGGCATACTTGTTAAAAAGCCGCCACCTGCAATGAGCTGTGCATTAGGCGCGGATTCTTTAATGAGCTTACAAGCATTTTTAATATAATTATATGTTGTTGTTAGGCCGCCAATACAAATTGCATCCCAGTCATCAGCTTGACAAACCTCAACAATAGTATCTATTGATAAGCGATGGGCATTGGCATCATAAACTTGCACTAGGTGTCCTTTTTCCATCGCTATGGCTGCCAGTAGAGCAATACCATAAGGAATATGGCGAGGAACATCTTCTTCGCGAACAACGGGGTTTATAAAGAGTATTTTTGCCATGATTATTTTTCCTGCTGTAAAAACTCATTTAGGGTAATGCATGAAATATTGTCAGCAAACAAAGTACCTGCTTCTGAACAGTTATAGGTTTTACCTATTGCTTGACTATGGAGCTCTAAAAAGTTTTTCCTATACCAAAAGTAAGTTGGGTCGGTATAAAATTGTTCACCAGTAAGTGGAAAGTTAAATTTAGGGAAGAGTTGCTCTAGTTCTTCTCTATTGCTGACAAACTCCTGTAGTTCATAGTATGTTTGAGTCATCTCTATTGGTGTTTCGCTATGGTAGCCTAAATCCATTCCGGTAATTGCTATTTCTGGAATATTTAATATTGCGTTAGCAAATACCCAAGCAGCAGTGCCAACAGTGCCACCTGTATTCATACAAGACTTCTTATTAATATTATAAATTTTACGAGTAAGGCTGTCTGGGTTTTGTGGTGCATCAACAATAGGATTCCACCAATACATATCAAAGCCAGCATCAATAGCGCGTTTAACGACATTTCGTGGGGCAGAAGAGCAAATAACTAGTTTTATTTGAGAGGCATATTTATTAACTAAATCAATATTTTCTTGATTTTCTTTAAGAGAATTATTTCGAAAGTCAACGTCAAGATCTTGGCGAGAAAAATAATCATCGTGGCGGGTATTTTCTTCAAAATCATAGTCGCCAAACCAACGAACAATGCGCGTAGGATGAGGATCAAGCGTTAATACGTAATCGGGGATTATGCCATTTTTTAAGCATTTTACTAATGAACCATCAATCGCGACTATACAGCCTTTATAATTTGAACTTTTTAACTTTTTTAAAACATCAAACTTATGCAAACTTGGCCCAGCACTAATAATAATTGCAGATTTCAGCTTTTCTTCGCTAAGTACTGGTAAGTCTTTAAAACTTTTATCTGTATGCGGAGTGTTGTAGTCAGCATTTACGACTAAATCGTTGCTATGCCAGTCTTTACCTATATCCGTGATTTTAGAAACGACATCAGCAAAGTTATTATTTAGATTATTTTGAGACATAAATTACCTTTAATTGTCATCAGGGAAAGCGTTACTCTTCACCGTCCCAAGTTAAATCTGTTCTTTCAACGTATACCATGCTGCCGCCAATTGAATTTAATGCAGCTTTTTTAAATTGTTGCTCGAGTGTTTCTTCATCAGATAGCTTTGCTACTTCTACTTTTTTTTGAGTAGTAAAGTTACCTTTTAATAAATTAGTCATTTGTAAATATCTCTTTGTTGTTTACTCATTAAACTAAGTATTCATCTCATGAAAACTTAGACAATGTTTGTTTGGCAAGAAAAATTAAAAGTATAAGTATTACCTTTAAAAAATAAAGCATAAATCATACCGTTTATGATTTTGTTTATATGTTTTCTCTTATGGCTCATTTATATTCTTTATACCCCTCTGTTCAGTTACCTCTGTAAGGTACGTCATTCCCGTAGTCACTAAGTCGGGAATCTTGGTTAATTAACACTAGACCCTCGATTTAAACACTTCGAGGGTGACGATAGGTGAATAGTTACGTTTTTTTAATTTCAGCTCTAACTCCAAAAGCAGTATATCCAGCAGAAACGTTATTTAAGACATTGGCTCCAGCGCCAATTATCGCTTTATCACCAATAGAAATATTTTGTATTACACTTGCGCCTGTTCCTATATGTACATAATCGCCGATTGTTACTTGACCACTTAATGTTACACCAGGCGCTATGTGGGTATGCTTACCAATAATACAATCATGCTCAATAATCGAGCCGGTATTAATAATAGAGTTATCGCCAATGACAGCACCCGATTGAATGATTGCGCCAGGCATAACCTGAACACCTTCACCTAACGTTGCAAAATTTGAAATAAACGCTTGTTTGGAAATAACCTGTAGGAAAGAATATCCTTGTTTATTAAACTTCTTAAATAGTTTTGCTCTTACTGTTGATCTTGGTAATGAACCTATGCCATTTACTATGCTTATTGTGTTACAGTTTTTCTCAAAAATATCATCTTCATTTTTAAATATTGGGATACCAGATAAAGCACTTCTTGCAAAATCAACCTCGTCACTAAAAAGACCTGATATAGTCAGTTTGTTTTGCTTTAAAATATCAACTAAAACACTCGCGTGCCCACCTGCGCCTAATACAAATACTTCTTTATTCATTTATTTAGCCTATCTAAACTGGAGAACTAGGTAAATTAATTAAATGCGACTCAACCCACTCAGATACATTTAAATCTCCTTTCAATGCACTTTTAAACATAGGTAAACGATGCATTAGCTGCCAAATAGGTCTCGTCATCACACCTTGTTCATTACTCTCTTTTAACATTAAATTTCGGCTTTTGATATCAGGGCAAATAATCGCATTTAACCAATAATTTGATTTAGCATACACAGGCTCTGTTACAAACTGGAAATCACTGCCAGAAAATAACGTTTGATATTGTTTAGCAAGTGCTCTCTTTTGTTTGATAAATTTAGGTAGGTTTTCCATTTGCGCACACCCTAGGGCAGCATTTAAGTTAGGCAAACGATAATTAAAACCGGGCTCATCATGATAAAACTCAAAAGGATGAGGCACTTTTGCAGTTGTAGTTACATGATGAGTATGTACACCATCATCTAAGCTTTTACATAACACCATACCGCCACCACCTGTAGTAATAACCTTATTACCATTAAAGCTAATAGCAGAAAAGTTACCAATAGTGCCGGTATGCTTACCTTTATAAAATGAACCTAAACTTTCTGCGGCATCCTCCACTAAAACAAGATTCCATTTTAAACACACAGCGAGTAATTCATCTAGCTCAACTGGGTGACCAAAAGTATGCATTGGTACTACCGCTTTAATACGTCGACCTGTTTTTTTATGGATACACTCACCATCAGCACTTAACGACGCATAAAGTTCAAGGTATTCCTCTGTTGCTTTAGGGCATAAGCCTAAACTCACTTTTGATACATCAACAAAAATGGGCTCTGCGCCCATATGATAAAGTGCATTGCAAGTGGCAACAAAAGTTAGGGCTTGTGTAATGACTAAATCAGATGTTTTTACGCCAGCCATGTACAGCGCAGTATGTAAGGCTGCAGTACCATTAACCGTAGCAACAGCCTTGGCTGTGCCAGTGTATACTTCAATATGCTTTTCAAAAGCCTCTACATACTTACCAACACTAGATACAAAGGTACTCTCAATAGTATCGGTAACATACTTTTTTTCATTTCCTGCAAAGGTCGGCGCATGCAATGGAATAAAATCATTGGTTTGGTAGATATCGCGAACAAAACTAATTAATTTATTATTCATCATTTCAGCCTTACATTTTGCTATCTAAATATTTTTTCGTTTCTTTATGACCAAAGTCAGAAATTTTTTTTCATCTGTAGTATCACTATTGGTAAATAAGGTCACTTACCTTGTTCGAGTAGTATTTTTTCTAGCTCACGCGCTTCATCCTCTGTTTTACAGAAATGAGGCTCAAAAGCCAAGCTGCTCAAGATATTTAACAGTAATGTTTGCCAAAGAGAGTAGGTGTAATGCTTCACTAAGCTTAGGGAAGAAAATATCACGATTTTTGCCAAACATACAAGACATTAAAAACTAATGGATCTTTTTTTCTTATGCGTGTTTCATCTTCTCTAAACGTATACCTATCTCCAATATTTTTATCTAAGTAAGTTTGCACCAAACAATCGAGTGCTATGAGTACCATACTGAGTATAGCTAGCAGATCTAAAAACAAACGATGAATTGCTAGATCATGCAAATGATTGGATAATATTACCGTTCTTTGCTGTTATTAACCGTCAATAAAGTGCCATTTAATGCCAGTATTCAGCTATTAGCGTCAATTTTTTGTTGATTAAATTATATAAATGACTAAAATTGCCTTTAACGCGATAAAACAATATTAAAAATAGCATGTTAGCATTAGCACAAAAGAGTCAGTTATGAATGATATGGTAACATTAACAGGTCATAAACAAATTCTTGTTCTTGATAATGACAAGGCAAGATCTCATCAAATGGCAACGGTATTATCTTTTGTTGGTGAACATTTTCTTCAATATGGGCAAGATGAAATAACAACAGCATTTGAAGCAAGCGAGCATTTGCTTACAGTGATACTGGCAGGTGATATTTCTTCTACAACGGCTGAGGTCGTTAAAAACAATCCAAAAATACCTTTTTTACTGCATGATGTTGTTGATGTCAGTAGCTTAAATGGCCATGTCAATGTTATTGGCTGTTTGTCAACGCCATTAAATTATGCACAACTCACTGAACTGGTTCATCATTGTCATCAATATCACAATAAGCTGCCTCGCGCTGCTGGCAAGCTTGGTGATAGCATTTTATTTCGCTCTTTAGTAGGGTCGAGTAAACCCATGAACGAAGTGCGCTTTTTAATTGAACAAGTGGCAAAAACCCCCGCGAGTGTCTTAGTGCTGGGTGAGTCAGGTACGGGCAAAGAAGTGGTTGCTCGTAATATTCATAATTTATCTGAGCGAGCTAAAGGAACTTTTGTACCGATAAACTGTGGCGCCATCCCTGCTGAGTTATTAGAAAGCGAATTATTTGGTCATGAAAAAGGCGCTTTTACTGGCGCAATCTCTACCCGTAAAGGCCGTTTTGAACTCGCAGAAGGTGGCACACTGTTTCTTGATGAAATAGGCGATATGCCGCAACCCATGCAAGTAAAACTGCTGCGTGTGCTACAAGAGCGTACTTTTGAGCGTGTTGGCGGCAGCAAAAGCATTAAAGCCGATGTGCGCATTATTGCTGCCACTCATCAAAATTTAGAAGATATGATTAAAACAGGTGATTTTCGTGAAGATTTATATTACCGCCTAAATGTTTTTCCTATTGAAACGCCGGCGTTGCGTGAGCGAAAAGAGGATATTCCTTTATTGCTAAAAGAGTTGCTCAGTCGTTTTGAGCACGAGCAAGGTAGAACCGTGCGCTTTACCGAAAAAGCCATTGAGTCGTTAATGGAACATCCTTGGGCTGGTAATGTTCGTGAGTTATCTAACTTAATTGAACGTATGTTAATTATGTACAGTGAGCAAATAGTTGATGTTGCTGAGTTACCCCGCAAATATCAACATATTGAAGTAGAAGAATACACCCCAGAGTATCCAGAAGAGCTGCAAGAGCAAGACGCCATTAATGAGTTGTTTTCAGGTTTTGATTACGATGATGATGAGGCAGATGTGGATGCCACTATTGTTAATGACTCAACGCAAACCGAGTCTAACGCAGGTTTGCTACCCAGCGAAGGTTTAAATTTAAAAGAGCACCTAGCTGATTTGGAAGTTTCTCTAATCTCACAGTCATTAGCAAAGCATGATTATGTGGTTGCTCGCGCCGCAGAAACCTTGGGTATGCGTAGAACCACTTTAGTTGAAAAAATGCGTAAGTATGAATTGCAAAAGCCGACGTTATAGTTGCGAGCAAGGGAAGTTGAGAGTAAGAAAAGTTACGAATAGCGAAGCCCTCATTCGCGTAGTATGGTGGTTTCTGTTCAGTTACCTCTGTAAGGTACGTCATTCCCGTAGTCACTAAGTCGGGAATCTTGGTTAATTAACACTAGACCCTCGATTTAAACACTTCGAGGGTGACGATAGGTGAATAGTTACACTCAATTTAGCGTTGGTAGCCAATAGTTTGACAGTAATCATATGGCTGTAATATGATCATTAAGATGTAACTAGCTGATAAGTAACGTTAAAATTAATGGCATATAAAATGCTTTAAACAAAGTTAGATAAAATTTTTATTTGGACTTTGTTTTATGGCACAAGCACAGCATTTTGATATTAAGCATACTTTTAATCCCACTAATGTTGCTTTTAGTATTAAAGAGGGAATATTAGCCCAAGAAGCTTTCCCAGGCGAATTAGCCGCTTTACGTACTGAACTTGCTCAGCTATCTCAGCTATCTCAGCTGTCTAAAGTAAAACAAAACCAGCAAAAATTAACCAAACCGTTAATTTCAGCTAAGGCACCACCTGCAAATAAAGCTGCAAGCCAACCACAACTACAGCCGAATCAATCAAGCCAAGCAACTCTATTAAATCAAACAACGCAAACGCAAATGGCCGATCAATTGATTGAAATGATGCCAACGGGCTTGGTGATGTTAGATGGTAACGGTGTGGTGGTTAAAATTAATAAAGTTGCTCGCAGCTTGCTTGATGAACCGATTTTAGGCCAACTTTGGTTTAATGTTATTGCCCGCTCTTTTAAACCCCGAGCAGATGATTGGCATGAGGTCTCTCTTAAAGATGGCCGCCGCGTTAAGCTAGAAATTGCCAGTTTAGGCGCTCAACCGGGCCAGTTAATCATGATCACCGACTTAACAGAAACGCGCTTGTTGCAAGACAAAGTAGGGCAGATGCAGCGCCTTTCCTCATTAGGAAAAATGGTATCAACCTTAGCTCATCAAATTCGTACCCCTTTGTCTGCGGCTATGCTGTATAGCGCGAACCTGTCAAATCGAAAATTACCCGATAGTGCTCGGGCTACTTTTCAAGAAAAACTGAGCGCACGTTTGCATGATTTAGAGCAGCAAGTTAATGACATGCTGCTATTTTCTAAAAGTGGTAATGAGCAAGTGGTTGCGCCATTGTCTGTTAATGAGCTTATTAATGACTCAGTACAAGCGATGGACGCATTAATTACTAAAGCTAAAGCACAAGTCAATTTGCATATAAACAATGATGATTGCCAAGTGTTAGCCAATAAAAATGCCTTAGTAGGCGCAATACAAAACCTTATTCATAATGCTTTGCAAGCGGCTGAAACCGCAAAGTTGGCGCCTGCTGTTGTTAATATCCAAGTTTATGTTGAGCAAAGTACTGTTTATATCAGCGTGCAAGATAATGGCCCTGGCATTGATTTAACCATTATTGATAAAATTTTTGAGCCTTTTTATACCTCAAGTTCAAAAGGCACTGGCCTTGGTTTAGCGGTTGTTAAATCAGTCGTTGAGGCGCATCAAGGTGAAGTTAACTACCTTAGCCAAGCAGGGCAAGGGGCACATTTTTGTTTGCAGTTGCCACTGCTAGCAAAAAATAAGCTAGGAGATATAAAATGAGTAATCATAAAATATTAGTGGTTGAAGATGATGCAGGATTACGAGAAGCATTAATTGACACCTTAAGCTTAGCTGATTACCAGTGTGTAGAAGCTGACTCAGCCGAGGCCGCGTTATTACTGCTTAAAAATCATAAAGTTGATTTAGTGGTTAGTGATGTGCAAATGGGCGGTATGTCAGGGTTATCGTTACTCAAAAATATTAAAAACCAGTTGCCTAACATACCTGTGCTGTTGATGACTGCCTACGGCACTATTGATGATGCCGTACAAGCAATGAAAGATGGTGCCTGTAATTATATTGCCAAACCATTTGCACCTGAAGTATTGCTTAATATGGTTAGCCAGTATATTCCCCCGGCAATTGTTAATAAAAACACCCCTATTGTTGCTGACAAACGCAGTATTGAATTACTCAACCTTGCCCGCAAAGTAGCAACGACAGAAGCTTCTGTTATGGTGCTTGGTCCAAGTGGTTCGGGTAAAGAAGTGTTATCACAATATGTACATAATAACTCACCACGTGCACAGCAGCCTTTTGTGGCCATTAACTGTGCCGCCATTCCTGAAAATATGCTGGAAGCAACCTTGTTTGGTTATGAAAAAGGTGCCTTTACGGGGGCTATTCAGGCTTGTCCGGGTAAGTTTGAGCAAGCCCAAGGTGGCACTATTTTACTTGATGAAATAACCGAAATGGATTTGGGCTTACAAGCTAAAATATTACGGGTATTGCAAGAGCGAGAAGTAGAGCGCCTAGGAGGTAGGAAAACCATTAAGTTAGACGTGCGTGTTATTGCTACCAGTAACCGAGACCTAAAAGAAGCCGTCAAAAAAGGCGATTTTAGAGAAGACTTATACTATCGCCTTAATGTATTTCCATTAACTTGGCTACCATTGGCTGAGCGTGTTGATGATATTCTCCCGCTAGCACAACACTTAGTCGCGTGTTATTGTCAAAAAAGTGGTGAGCACGTTGCTGAGTTTAGCCCAGCAGCGCGCAGTAAACTTAATGCTTATAGGTGGCCGGGTAATGTTCGCGAGCTAGACAATGTTATACAACGAGCGCTTATTTTACATGGTAATCAGATTATTGATGCGGATGATTTATTGATTGAAAATTTTGAAACGGAAAATGTCAGTAAAATAGAGCAACAACCTGCACCTGACGACAAATTAGGTAGTGAGCTTAAGTTGCAAGAGCATCAAATAATTCTCGACACTTTACTGGCCTGCCATGGCAGTAGAAAAGAGGTTGCCGAGCGTTTAGGTATTAGCCCTCGTACTTTACGCTATAAAATTGCCCGTATGCGTGACTCAGGCATCCAAATACCCGCATAATCGTCGGCGGGAATTTATTCGCGCACTAGTTAGCTTAGTGAAAATTAAGCATTCGAAACCAAAGTTGCTCTTATACCAGTGGTATTAGAGCATTCTTGGCTTTTCTAGTTTTCATAATTCGCGACTTTCCTTGTCTGTAACATTTCCTCTTATTCCTTCGCAACTCGCTACTTCTCTTGCTCGCAACTTTTCTTGGTTGGCATCATGCTTGCAGCATCACCATTCATAGCAGGTTAATCGTTTTTATAAGCAAAAAATTGACACAAGTGAGACCCGTATGGATATCAAAACAAATTCTTTATTTGCCCAGATGCAAAATATGTCATTACAAGCTACAGGCAGTAAAATACCTGCCGTTGGTGGTGATTTACAAGGTGTAAACCCAACAGGTCAAGTTAACAAGTCGAGTAATGATTTTGGTAATTTACTCACCGATGCTTTAAAAACAGTCAATGAGTTACAACAAGATACGGGCGCTAAAAAAATGGCGTTTGAAATGGGTGATCGCAGCGTTACACTAGCAGAAGTAATGATAGCGTCATCTAAATCAGGTGTTGCTTTAGACGCGACAGTACAAGTTAGAAACAAGTTTGTTGAAGCATATAAAGAAATTATGAGCATGCCGGTTTAGTAAGTAACGAGTTATAAGTAGCTAGTTACGAAGAAATAAGTAGCGAGTTACGAAGAAATAAAATCAAAACTAATATAGCAGTAAGTGGAGAAGTTAATTGGCTGATACAAATACAATGGTAGCAACTGATGGTAGTACAGACATGATTGCCAGTGATTCAGGTGAAAATGGTGCTATGCAAGAGCAAAAATCAGGCTTCTCAGCAACCTTAGGCAATGTCGATATTTTACGCCAAATAACCCTAGTGGTGGCCTTATCAATTTGTTTGGCCATTGCGGTGTTTGTCATTATTTTAGCCAATGAACCCGATTATCGTATTTTATCTAAATTACCCACCGAACAACTGATTAAAACCATGGACTTTCTCGATGCTAATCAAGTGGATTATCGTCAAGAAAACAACACTATTTCTGTGCCTAGTGATGAATATCAACATGTTAAATTATTACTTGCCCGTGAAGGTTTAAGTAATGAACCTTCTCAAGGTGAAGACATGTTAATGAAAGACATGGGCTTTGGTGTGAGTCAACGCATGGAGCGGGAGCGGTTAAAATACGGTCGTGAACAAAGACTAGCTAAAACCATCGAGCAGCTACAAAGTATTGCCCGAGCTAAAGTGTTATTAGCCATTCCTAAAGAAAATATTTTTGCCCGTCGTGAAAAAAATCCATCAGCGACCGTGGTATTAACCATGCAACGTGGCCGTATTTTATCGGCGGAAGAGGTTGATGCGGTAGTCGATATTATTGCCTCAGCGGTGCAGGGGTTAAGCCCAAATAGGGTAACGGTTACCGATCAAAATGGTCGCTTGCTTAATTCAGGCTCGCAAGATTCCATTTCATCACGCTCGCGTGGTGAGTTTGAAATTGAGCAAAAGCGCGAACAAGAATACATGGAAAAAATTGATAGTATTTTAATTCCCGTTGTTGGCTTAGGTAATTATACCGCACAAGTTGATGTGACCATGGATTTCACTCGCACCGAAGAAACGGCACGTCGCTATAATTCAGACTTACCCGCTTTACGCAGTGAGATGAAAGTTGACGACAGTTCTATCGGTGGGGCACTAGGTGGCATTCCTGGCGCTTTAACCAATCAGCCGCCATTAGAGTCAAGTATTCCAGAAGATGCGACAACGGCTCAAAAGAAAGCGGTGCCTAGTAGGAAGCACAGTGAGTCAACCAAAAACTATGAACTTGATGAAGCAATTAGCCATACTAAACAGCAAGCGGGTATTATTCGTAAAGTCAGCGTTTCGGTCGCGCTTGATTATGTTAATAGCACAGCACCTACGCCAGTAACTACTGACGGTGAAGGTGAAGAAGGCGCTCAAGTTGCTGCCTTAACCAAAGAGCCAAGATCAGTTGCTGAAATTGCCGCCATTCGCCGACTATTACAAGGAAGTGTTGGCTTTGATTTACAACGTGGTGATGTTTTGGAAGTGATCACCATTCCTTTTACTCGCTCAGATTTTGGCGCAGTTGCAGAAGTGCCTATTTGGGAGCAACCTTGGTTTATGAAGGTGCTAAAATTAGTGATGGGCGCTTTGGTTATTATCGTATTGATATTAGCGGTTGTTCGCCCCATGTTGAAACGTTTAATTTACCCAGATAGCACCCCTGAAGATTATGGTGATAAGTCTCTTGATAGTCATATTGATTTAGGTGATGAAACCATGGACATGCTTACCTCTGACTTTGATGCAGGTAATGTTGGTTTTGCGCCTGATGGTAGCTTACAATTACCTGATCTTCACCGAGATGAAGATGTATTAAAAGCGGTTCGAGCTTTAGTGGCAAATGAACCAGAATTATCGTCGCAAGTAGTTAAAAGTTGGTTGAACGAAGATGAGTGATGAAACAGAAGTTGGCGAATTAACCCCTGCACCCACAGGTTTTGATATTGAAAAATTAGAAGGCGCAGAAAAAGCAGGCATTTTACTGTTAAGTTTATCAGAAGAAGATGCCGCACAAATTCTAAAACACCTTGAGCCAAAGCAAGTGCAGCAAGTGGGTACTGTTATGGCGGCAATGGAAGACTTTACTCAAGAGAAAATTACTGCCATACATAAACAATTTATTCATGAAATACAAAATTTCTCTACTATTGGCTTCCAAAGTGAAGAATTTGTTCGTAAAGCCTTAACCGCTGCTTTAGGTGAAGATAAAGCGGGTAACTTGATTGATCAAATTGTTATGGGTGGCGGCGCCAAAGGTTTAGACTCGTTAAAATGGATGGACTCTAAGCAAGTAGCCAACATCATTCGCAACGAGCATCCACAAATTCAAACTATTGTTTTATCTTATTTAGAGCCTGAGCAATCGGCTGAAATTATGAGTCAGTTTACCGATAAAGTCCGTTTAGACTTAATGATGCGTATTGCTAATTTAGAAGAAGTGCAACCGGCCGCTTTACAAGAATTGAATGAAATTATGGAGAAACAGTTTGCGGGTCAAGCGGGCGCACAAGCTGCGAAAATGGGGGGCCTGAAAGCCGCCGCGGATATTATGAACTACCTAGATACCAACGTTGAAGGTATGCTGATGGATTCAATTCGTGAAAATGATGAAGAAATGAGTCAACAAATTCAAGACTTAATGTTTGTTTTTGAAAACCTAGTCGATGTTGATGACCGAGGTATGCAAGCCATACTGCGAGATGTACAACAAGATGCCTTGATGAAAGCGATTAAAGGTACTGATGAGGCACTTAAAGAGAAAATTCTTAGCAATATGTCTAAACGTGCGGCAGAAATGCTCGCGGATGATCTTGAAGCCATGGGCCCGGTACGTATCAGTGAAGTGGAAGCGGCACAAAAAGAAATTCTCTCTATTGCTCGTCGATTATCTGACGCTGGTGAAATTATGCTTGGCGGTGGCGGTGGTGGCGATGAATTCTTATAATTTGTATTACTTTTTTAGCTTTAACGTTAGCCTAACAACATGCTGTGCAGGGTAATTGATCATGAGTAATAAACCTGTTCGTATTATTAAAGCCGATCAACAAAGCTTAGATGTTTGGTCACTACCTAATGTAGAAGCCAAGCCAACAGCCAAGCAAGAAAGTCACACCAATGCTTTAGGTAAAAAACCGAATTGGCACTTTGAACCACCAGAAGAAGTAGAAATTGAAGTAGTGCCTCTTACCGCTCAAGAAATTGAAGAAATTAGACAAGCGGCATCTGAGGAAGGTTTTAATCAAGGAAAAGAAGAAGGTTTTGCCAAAGGTTATGAAGAAGGTAAAGCCAAAGGATTGACAGAAGGCACAACTCAGGGAATAGAAGAAGGCAAAGAGCAGGGCTTAGCGCAAGGCAAAGACAGCATAGATACCTTAAGTGCTAACTGGCAAAGCTTGATAGAGCAGCTTAATAAGCCGCTTGCCAGTGTCGAAAAAAATATTGAAGAGCAACTACTCAATTTGGTGGTACAGCTGACCGAAGCGGTGGTTTTACAAGAAGCAAAAACGAACCCTGATATTTTAATGGCTGCTATTGGCGCGGGTATTAAAGCGCTGCCGAGTAATGAAGCACAAACACAAATTCACTTACATCCTGATGATATCAAACTGGTTGAACAACAATTTGGTGAAGAATATCTTAAAGAGAGCGGCTGGCATTTACTGCCTGCACCTCAGTTAAGCCCTGGTAGTTGCCAAATAGAAAATAGCACTTCTAATATTGATTTGCAGATGAAATCTCGCCTTAAGCAAGTGTTGGAGTCTTTTTTGCAAGATGCTTTACATCAATAACAACTTTTGACACTTAGGCGGGAACTTGTTCGCGCGCTTTGTTTATTGGAAAAGTGTTAATTAGAAAAGTGTTAATTAGAAAAGTGTTAATTAGAAGTAACTGTTCACCACCGAGCCGCGATGCTTCACAGAGGGCTCTTCGAGCCGACACGGAGACTTTGTTATTCTCGGTGTTCTCTGTGGTAAATATTTCTAAGCTGAATAAATACAATTAGAAAAAGGTAAACCATGATAGACAGCCTCCGTATCAGTGCAAGACTTAAAAACAGTCAAAACTTTGTGCACCCTTTTAAAGAAAGTGTTGCGGGGCGCTTAGTGCGTGTTGTTGGCCTAACTTTAGAAGCCGTTGGTGTTAAAGCGCATGTGGGTAGCCAATGCTTGGTTGAAACTATACATGGTGATTTACTCGCGGAAGTGGTTGGTTTTGCACAAGATATTACTTATTTAATGCCAGAAGAAAGCTTACGTGGTGTTTCGCCAGGTGCACGGGTTTTACCCATATCCACTAAATTACACTTACCCTTATCAATGAAACTGCTTGGCCGAGTTATTAATGGCATTGGCAAACCACTTGATGGCAAAGGCCCTATCGAATCAGACAGTGACTATGTTAATGATAATCAACCGATAAACCCTTTATCTAGACGAGCCATAACTGAGCCATTAGATGTGGGGGTTAGAGCTATTAATAGCTTTATAAGTGTTGGTAAAGGTCAGCGGATGGGCCTATTTGCTGGGTCAGGTGTTGGTAAAAGTGTTTTAATGGGTATGATGACTCGAGGCACTAACGCCGATGTGATTGTGGTTGGTTTAGTGGGCGAGCGTGGCCGCGAAGTAAAAGAGTTTATTGAAGAAATTTTAGGAGAAGAAGGGCGTGCGCGCTCAGTAGTGGTCGCCGCACCTGCGGATAATTCACCTCTTATGCGATTAAAAGGCTGTGAAAGTGCGGTACAAATTAGTGAGTACTTTCGCGATAAGGGTCTTAATGTTTTATTACTACTCGACTCCTTAACACGCTATGCACAGGCGCAGCGTGAAATTGCTTTAGCCGTTGGTGAGCCGCCAGCAACTAAAGGCTATCCACCGTCAGTCTTTTCAAAGTTACCGCAATTAGTTGAACGCGCAGGCAATGGCGGTGAAGGGCAAGGCTCCATTACCGCCTTTTATACGGTACTAACCGAAGGGGATGACTTACAAGACCCTATCGCAGATGCCGCCAGAGCGATATTAGACGGCCACATAGTGTTATCACGAGAATTAGCTGATGCGGGTCATTATCCTGCTGTCGATATTGAAAGCTCAATTTCTCGGGTGATGCCTATGGTTGCTAGTGAAGAGCATCAACAACTAGCTCGTCAATTGAAACAAATTTATTCCGTGTATCAGCAAAATAAAGACTTAATTGCCATTGGTGCATACACAAAAGGCAACGACCCACGTATTGATCAAGCCATCAATGTTGTGCCTGTTATTAACTTCTTTTTACAGCAACAAATGAGAGAAGTTATTCCTTATGAGCAAAGTGTTGGTCAGCTAAAAGAAATTATTGCTGCGGCTACGGCTAATAGCCAGGCTAATGCGAAGCAAGGCATGCCTGCTTAGTTTCTAAAGTGTAACTGTTAATATTTTTGGAGAATTATCATGGCAACAAAGCAACTTGAAACCTTATTAAAGTTTGAACAGGGTAAAGAAGAGTTAGCCGCCAATACCTTACGCGGAGCAGAAAATGATTATCAGCAAAACTTAATTCGTTTACAAAGTGTTGCTGATTACCGTTTAGAATATATGAAGCGCTTAAGTCAGCGCTCAAGTGTTGGTTTAGATAGCGCCACCTATAATCACTATCATGCTTTTATCAGTAAACTTGATTATGCATCCAAGCAAGTAGAAATAGCCATGAAACAGGCAAAAGCCTTGGTTGAACAAAGTAAAACACTTTGGCTTAAACAGCGACAAAAAGTCAAAGCGGTGGAAATGTTAACGGCTAAAAGACAGCTGGCACTGACTAAAATTGCTGATAAGAAAGAGCAAAATATGTTTGATGAAATAGCGACACAACAATTTATTCGTCGCCAACCTTCTTAACGTGATGCGCTCTTATACACCGAAAAGTATACACCGAAAAGTATACACCGAAAAGTGAAACTGGAATGTTTTTTGCTTAACTTGTAGGTAGCTAGGTAAGTAGGTAAGTAAAAATAAACGTATTTAATTCAGCTTAAAAGTATTACCACAGAGAACATAGAGGCAGGTTATATGCTCCATGCATAACCTAAGTGACCTACATCCATGTAGGCCTTCTACACACTACACGAGAATGATAAAACCTCTGTGTAGGCTCGAAGAGCCCTTTGTGAAGCGTAGCGGCTCGGTGGTGAATAGTTACAAATAGACAAGTGTTAACTTGGCCATCAACGAACAATGATAAACAATTATAAGTAATTGGAATAACTATGCCCCAACTCAATGTATTACCAATTAGTGTCTCGAAAAATGTCGAGGTGATGGATGAAAGCGCTACGACGAGTCGTACCAAAAGCAATGATGATTTCTCGAAATTAATTGATCAACACCTTGCCAGTAACCATGAAGAAACGGGTGAGCGCTTAAACAAAACCAGTAAAAGTAATAAAACAAGTGATGCTGATAAGGCTGATGCAACTCAAGTCAGTAATGTAAGTAATAAAAGTGAAGCGGAACAATTAGCACAAAAATTAGCACAAAAATCGGCTAAGCAAGGCAATAAAACCGATGATAACCGTGTCAATGAAAGCCAAAATGTTGATAATGAAAAGCTAGACTCTGAACAGCAAAAAGTTGCCGCGAGCGGCAAAAATGGTCAAGAGTCTGCTACCTCGGCTACTAGTACCTCGGCGAATAGCTCGGTAAATAGTTCGGTAAGCAATTCGGTAAGCAATTCGGTAAATAGTGCTGAAGAGCAAGCACTCTTAGCCTCTGAACAATTAATGTCATTTCTTTATAAAGCGGACAACACCTTACTTGCTGATCAAAACCCATTGACTAAAAAATTAGAGACTAAGCAATTAGCAGCTAAACAAGCAGAGACTGAATTTGAGTCACTCTCTTCTGAACTAATGCCTGAGCAAACTCCTGAACAGAAAGCTTTGTATGAAGCGCAACTATTGCTAAAAGGCAGTAACTTAGTTGCGGACTTATCTGGCGTGGCCAAAGCCCTATCAACAGAATCAGTCTCAACAGAGGCGCTTGAGCAAGATTTAACAACAAATATAATTGATAAAAAACACCTGTTAAGCACTTCTGGCACACTACCAAAGGTAGACAAAGGCATAGCAAAGCTGCCTGTTGAGCCTATTCCAGTTAAATCTACTCTTGTTGAACCAATGCTTATTGAAGCGATAGCTAAAGATGAGCTACAAACAGCGGCGATAACCGATACTGTTGAGTCACTAATTAAAGCAGAAAATGTTAAAGCGGAAAATACCGATTTACTAAGTAAAAAACAAATTAACGAACAACAGCAAAAGCTAGCCGAAGTGAATTCTGTATCGCCTGCTATTAAAACAGAAAAAAATGCTGAAAATATAGCGTCACACCCGCTAGAGCAGGATGTACTTACCTATGATAAAACCGCCAAAGATGCCGCTAGCCAGTTTGAAAGTACGCAAGCGGCGCTAAATAAAAAAATTGCTGAATTGGCATTGTCTAATCAAACGCAGCAGGGGCAGAGTAAAGAGTCAGCTGCAGCGCAATCGGTACAAACTAGTGATAGCCAAGTTGTTGTCAGCCAATCGGCTTCGGATCAGGCTGTTAGTAATCAAAATGTTATTGATAAAGTCCTTATAAACCAGTCAGTTACTGATGTTGGTGTTGTTGACGAAAATATAACACAGAGTCAGACGCAAAAAACCGTTGGCCATAAAGTTAATCTTACTACCCCAACAAATAGTGACGTTGATGGTGCTACAGAGCAACAGTTGAGTAAGGCTCAAGGGCAAAAAGTTGCACAAGCATTAGGACAGGAGAATTTATCAGCTAAAGCGAACGAAAAAATTAGCGAAGATGATATGGCGGAAGATAAACCGATTAAGCCAGTGAAAGCTGAATTTTCAGCTAATGCCAGCTATACAGATGTTAGTAGCAAGGCAACGCAAGTAGCCCAACAGTCGTTTGAACAACAATCAGTTGATATTCTTAATCCTGCCGTAGCAACTGAAGTAACACAAAGTCAAAAAACTAATGCTCAGCTGCATCAAGAAACGATTGCTATTTTCCGTAAAGACTTTGCCGACGCGGTAAAAGATAAGGTCATGCTCATGGTTTCGCAAAAACTACAGCAATTTGATATTACTTTAGACCCACCAGAGTTAGGTAATATGCAAGTGCGAGTTAACTTGCAAAATGAACAAGCAGTGGTTAGCTTTGTGGTGCAAAATCAGCAAGCTAAAGAAGCACTTGAACAAAATATGCATAAACTGCGTGACATGCTAGAACAGCAAGGTGTTGATGTAGGAGATGCTAATGTTGAGCAACAGTCGCAACAGTCAGAAAATGAAGACGGAGCAGCAGGCTCAAATAATCAGCAGGGAGAAAATACCGCCTTGGCAAGTGATGTGGTTGAGCATACTTTGTCAGCACATAAGATTAATGCTGCCGCTAATGCTGTCGATTATTATGCTTAATGGACGTGCATAATAAAAGGCTTAAGCATAAGGCAAAAAAAAGTGCTTAAGAAAAACACATAAGCACAATAAACTGAGATAAATGATGAGAAATTAAGCTAAATCACCTAAGTTGATGAAAACACATTGGCTAGGATGCGTTTCAAGGATATTATCTAAAGATAATATCGGTATAATATTTAGCAATACAAAAGCAAATATAAAATAAAAGGTCCACTTATGGCAGATGAAAAAGAAAAAGCCGAAGGTAATGAAGCTGAATTAGAATTAGATGGTGGTGGTAAAAAGAAAAAAATGCTTATCATCATTATTGCCGTCGTTGTTTTATTAGGCGCTGCTGGCGGTGGTTATTTCTTTTTTATGTCTGGTGATGAAGCCTCGAGTCAAGAGCAAATGGATGCTGCCTTAGATAGCGAATCAGCTATGGGTGAAGGTGGTGAAGGCGGCGAAGGTGATGCATCGCAAGGAGCTCAAATAGGTACCGCTCTTTATGTGCCCATGCCAAGACCATTTCGTTTTAATGTGCCAGGTGCGGCTCGTGATCGCTTTGTTGAAATCCGTGTGCAATTACTCGTACGTAGCAGTGAGAGTGAAGAGAATGCCAAAATGCATATACCACTGATTGAAAGTACTTTATTAGGCACTTTTTCACAGGCAAATGCCGATGATTTATCAACCAGTGCCGGTAAAGAAGCGCTAAAACAGCAATCGCTTACGGCAGTACAAAAAGTAATGACCGATGTTGAAGGTGCTAAAACCATCGAAAAAGTACTTTTTACCGGTTTTGTGATGCAATAGCAATAAAGCTGTTAGTGCCACATGGAAAGTATTAAGTTAGAAACATTAAGTTAGAAGCATTAAGTAGAAACAAAAAACCAAGGTAAAAAGAGAATGACCAGTGAGTGATTTATTATCGCAAGACGAAATTGATGCGTTGCTACATGGCGTTGATGATGTTGAAGAAGAAGAAGCCGTTGAAGAGGTTGCTGAAAGTAAAGACGGCACCTCTGACTATGACTTTTCTTCACAAGACCGTATTGTGCGTGGCCGTATGCCGACACTGGAAATGGTCAATGAACGTTTTGCTCGTCACATGCGTATCAGTTTATTTAATATGATGCGTCGCACTGCCGAAGTGTCAATTAACGGCATTCAAATGATCAAATTTGGTGAGTATATTCACACTTTATTTGTTCCTACCAGTTTGAATATGGTGCGTTTCCGCCCATTGAAAGGCACAGCTTTAATCACGATGGAAGCGCGTTTAGTCTTTATTTTAGTGGACAATTTTTTTGGTGGCGATGGTCGTTATCATGCCAAAATTGAAGGTCGTGAATTTACGCCAACAGAGCGTCGTATTATTCAAATGCTATTAAAGCTTATTTTTGAAGATTATAAAGAAGCTTGGTCGCCGGTTATGGATGTGTCGTTTGAATATCTTGACTCTGAAGTTAACCCGTCTATGGCAAATATTGTCAGTCCTACCGAAGTTGTGGTGATTAGCTCTTTTCATATTGAGCTTGACGGCGGTGGCGGCGATTTTCACGTGGCATTACCTTATTCAATGTTAGAGCCTATCAGGGAACTGCTTGATGCGGGTGTGCAAAGTGACAAAGAAGACACTGACATGCGTTGGTCGAAAGCACTTCGTGATGAAATTATGGATGTCCCTGTTGCTATTAATACCAAATTTTTAGAAGTAGAAATACCGTTAAGCCAAGTCATGGATTTACAAGCGGGTGATATTATCCCGATAGAAATGCCAGAACATATCACGGTACTTATTGAAGACCTACCAACATTTAGAGCAAAACTAGGGCGAAGTCGAGATAATATTGCCCTGAAAATTGAAGAAAAAATTAAACGTCCAGAGTCAGTGAAATCTGAGCTGACCATTTTAACTAAAGGCGGAAAACGTCTTGATAGTGATGCAGAGTTGCAGCTACTTGAAGACGACTTATAACTTATCAGCTTAGCAAAAGTTATAAATTAATATTTTAAAGCATTGAACATTGAGGCAAGCAGTATGAGTAATGATAATGATGAAGACTTAAGTATGTGGGATGAGGCGTTAGACGAACAAGCCGAAGCATCTGCTGAGGGAGCTGAACAAGCTGAAGCGGTTGAATTGGAAGAGTTAACCGAAGACAGCGCGCCAATAACTGGGGAAGAAAAACGTAAGCTTGATGCTATTTTAGATATTCCCGTGACTATTTCTATGGAAGTAGGGCGTAGTAATATTAGCATTAGAAACTTATTACAGTTAAACCAAGGCTCAGTTGTTGAACTTGACCGAGTTGCAGGTGAAGCACTTGATGTCTTAGTTAACGGTACTCTAATTGCCCATGGTGAAGTTGTGGTGGTTAACGACAAATTTGGTATTCGTTTAACGGATGTTATTAGCCAAATTGAACGTATTAAAAAATTGAAGTAATGGCTAACTTTTTAAGATTACTTACCACGGTTGTTTTGAGTTTTTTTGTACAACTTACTTATGCTCAACAAGCGGTTACTGAAGATATTAAACAAAGTACAGCAACAAAAGCAGCAGTTGTAGAGCAAACACCCGAAGTAGGTAAGCATGTTATGGCCAATATGGACGCTGGTAGCATGGTTTTATCGCTGCTTATGGTCTTAGCCTTAATCATTATCAGCGCTTTAGTATTAAAACGTTTTAATCTTGCCCAGCAAAATACTAAACAACTGAATGTTGTTGCCAGTTTATCCTTAGGCGCAAAAGAGCGTTTAGTGATTGTGCAAGTGGCAGAGCAACAGTTAGTCTTGGGGGTTACTGCGCAGCAAATAACCTTGATTGAGCGTTTGGCTGAACCAATAGTTAGCAGTGCCGATGCCTCGCTACCAATGACAGGTAATGTACTCGCGTTTTTACAAAAAGCGAGTGGTAAGCAAAAAAAATAAAACACAAAAATAGAAAAACATAAACAAAAACACAAAAATAATTATGATGAAAAAAGCACTATTACTGATTTTATTAATGTTAACCGCCTTTAGCCCAAGCTTTGGCCTTTATGCTGCTGATGACTTATCCATGTCAGCATTAACGCTTACCACCAATGCCGATGGCTCTCAAGAATATTCGGTTACGCTACAAATTCTAATTTTTATGACGGCGCTCAGCTTTATCCCCGCCGCCGTTATTATGATGACCTCTTTTACCCGTATTGTTGTGGTGATGGCTATTTTGCGTCAAGCCTTTGGCTTGCAACAAACCCCGTCAAACCAAGTTATTATTGGCCTAACTTTATTTATGACGTTGTTTATTATGACGCCCGTTTATAATCAAATTGATGAAACAGCTATTCAACCATACTTAGCTGAGCAGTTAACCTCAGTTGAAGCTATTGATCAAGGTAAGGTGCCATTGCGCGCTTTTATGTTAGAGCAAACAAGATTAAAAGATCTAGACACCTTAGCGTCAATGGCTGGCCTAGACGCCGTTGATAAACCAACAGATTTACCCATGACCGTCATTATTCCCGCTTTCATTATTAGTGAATTGAAAACCGCTTTTCAAATTGGCTTTATTTTGTTTATCCCTTTTTTAATTATCGATCTTGTTGTCGCGAGTATTCTGATGGCTATGGGTATGATGATGTTATCGCCCATGATCGTATCATTACCGTTTAAACTGATGTTGTTTGTATTAGTTGATGGTTGGAATTTAGTGATTGGTACCATAGCGACCAGTTATGGCTTAGGTGGTTAGCGCGTTAAATTTAACACGTTATACTTTAAGTAAATAAGTAAATAAGCCAGTAATTAAGTAAGTAAACAAGCAAACAAGAGAAATAAGATGGGTCCAGAAGTCTTTGTTGACATATTAAGAGATGCTTTACTACTAGTCATTGTGCTCGTGAGTGCGGTGATCTTACCTAGCTTATTTGTTGGCTTAATTGTCGCTATATTTCAAGCGGCAACCTCCATTAATGAACAAACATTAAGTTTTTTACCTCGGCTCATTGTTACTTTACTGGCACTTATCTATGGCGGTCATTGGGGCATAGAAAAGTTGATGGACTACACCTTCAGGCTGGTTGCTAGTATTCCAAGTGTGGTGAGTTAATGGAATTTACTGAGTCAGTTATTAATCAATATCTGGCTGATTTTATTCTGCCCTTTACCCGTGTTTCTGCCTTAATCATGACCATGATAGGCTTTGGCGCTCGCACTATTCCTACCCGGATAAAATTATTTCTGTGTGTCACGGTTACTATTGCCATTATGCCAGCTATTCCGCCAACGCAAATTGAGCAATTATTATCTTTTAGTACCGTAATATTGGTCGGGAAACAAACCATTATTGGCGTTATGCTTGGTTTTGTTACTGTCATGGTAGTTAATACGTTTACTTTGGCTGGGCAAATTATTGCTATGCAGTCAGGTTTAGGTTTTGCTTCATTGGTTGACCCTGCCAGTGGTATGAATGTACCCGCGGTAGGGCAATTCTTTTTAATATTATCGTCATTGCTCTTTTGGGTGATGGATGGACATCTAGCTTATTTACAGTTTGTTGTTGCTAGCTTTGATACCTTGCCAATTGGTGGTGTTGAGTTAGACAGCACTAAATTTAAAGAATTGGTGCAATGGGGCGGCTGGATGTTTGTTACGGCGCTGTCATTAGCGTTAGCGCCACTGACGGCGATGTTATTGATTAATTTTTCTTTTGGTATCATGACTCGCGCCGCGCCGCAGTTAAATATTTTTGCGATTGGCTTTCCTATTACCATGATGGCAGGGCTACTGATCATGTGGCTCACGTTTGGTAATTTTCTTACTCACTTTGAAATGCAATGGCAACGAGCATTAGATTTTAGCTGCTACCTCATTGATTGTCGGGCGGCACCTTAAATGGCTGAATCTGATAGCGGTGAAAAAACCGAAGAACCGACGGCTAAAAAACTCACCGATGCCAGAAAAAAAGGTCAAATAGCCCGTTCTAAAGATTTAGGTACCATGTTTGTGCTTGTTGGCAGTGCAGCCGCTTTATTACTGATGGGCGCTTCACTAGCACAAGCATTATCACAAGTAATGAAACGGTTATTTAGTATTACTCGCGAAGAAGCCATGGATATTAATGCCTTGTTTGTGGTGGTTAGCCATGCTGTGGCGGCCGTTGTTCAGCCAATGTTATGGATATTCTTTATTATTACTATCGCTGCTTTTATCGGTAATACCCTGTTAGGCGGCATGAGTTTTTCTTGGGAGGCTATGGCGCCCAAAGCCAGTAAACTTTCTCCTTTAGCGGGTTTTAAACGTATGTTTGGCGTGCAAGCCGCGGTTGAGCTCATAAAGTCAATTCTGAAATTTTTTGTAGTATTTATTGTCGCTTTTCTCTTACTCAGTTCATTGTTTGACGACATACTCGGCTTAAGCTTAGAAACCATGCCTAATAACTTTAACCATGCGGTTAGTTTATTATTATGGATGTTTTTAGTGCTAGCGCTGTCTATTGGTATTATCGCCATTATTGATGCCCCTTATCAGGTTTGGAATCATAACAGGCAGCTAAAAATGACCAAACAAGAGGTCAAGGACGAGCATAAAAATACTGAGGGTAATCCTGAAATCAAAGGGCGAATAAAGCGCACCCAATATGAAATGTCGCAACGGCGACAAATGGCTGAAGTACCTAATGCCGATGTTGTTATTACTAATCCAACCCATTTTAGTATCGCATTAAAGTATGATGCTGCTGTAGGGGGAGCGCCAATGCTTATTGCTAAAGGCATGGATGAAATGGCGATACATATTCGAACCATTGCCAAAGAGCACAATGTTGAAATAGTACAATCTGCCGCCTTAGCCCGTTCACTTTATTACACCGCAGAAGTTGATGAAGGTATTCCAGAAGAGTTATATGCGGCCGTTGCACAAGTGCTAGCCTTTATTTACCAGCTAAATGAGCATAAAAAAGGCCGCGCTAAACGGCCCATTCCTATCGCAAAAAACCTGCCTATCCCTGACGATTTTAAATACTAAGCACAGATTTACACAGTTTCGAGTGACGAGTTAAATAGTTTCGAAGAGAATTTCTTTTATAGTTTTTGTCTATACTTTCGCAACTCGTAACTTCTATTTCTCGCAACTCGCCCCTTATCTTGTCATCGTTTGCTCTTCGTAACTCGTCGCTTAAAACTCGTTTCTGCTCTTTTGGTATAGCTTTTGCAATTTCACTGTTAGTGTCAAAAAACTATCATTAAGAGCTAGCTGTATCGAATGCAATTAACTGCCTATTTTAATCAATTCAAGCAAACTAAATTAAGCCATTTCTCTGGTCTTGGCACCCCCCTCTTGGTTATGGCTGCGTTGGGTATGGTGATATTACCCATGCCAGCATGGTTATTGGATATACTATTTTCCTTTAATATTGCCCTGTCATTAGTGGTGTTACTTATTACGGTTTACACCTTAAAACCATTAGAGTTTGGTTCGTTTCCTTCGGTTATTCTTATCGCCACTATTTTACGTTTAGCCCTTAACGTTGCCAGTACACGGGTTGTTTTATTAGAAGGGCATGAAGGTACGGGAGCGGCGGG
>MAAC01017527.1_pt1 | contig 59524 bp, 39 predicted proteins | sample 1115981 | NCBI WGS metagenome assembly MAAC01 (sample SAMN04961126, study PRJNA320927) | seawater metagenome | isolation source: sample BD02T64 sea water enriched with oil for 64 days | place: USA:Gulf of Mexico | collected 2013-07-27 | reverse complement strand
TGTTGAAAACATTCAGGTAAGTGATAGTCATGGTCGTGCTCTTAAAGTTATAGCTAAAGAGAATAGTCAATGGGAGTTGCAGGATTATAAAGAAGGATTAATTAAACTATCATATCAAGTTCGTCTCGAACATGATTTACTTGTTCCTGCAATTAGAGGTGGAGACAACGGAGCAGCTTATGCAAATGATGATGGCGTCATGTGGGCTGGGAGAGCATTATTTATTGGAGGTAAGCCAACTACTAATATTGGTATTCGATTTGATGTACCTGAAAATTGGGATGTTACAACCCAATGGAGAAGGTTAAGAGACACAAAACATACTTTTAAAATAGACAAAACCAATGATTTATTTTATTCAGCATTTTTTGCGGGCACACATAAACATACTGAACTTACCACTGGAAATGTCTCCTTGAATATAGCAATGTCTGGAAAGTTTACAGATGAAATGTCTACTAAGATAAAGGAACAAGTTGAGAAGTATTTTGAATATTACGGCAATAGATATAAGTCTCCATTAAAGGCTCAAATGGTCTTAATAATGGGAGACAGAAGTTATGGAGGCGGAGAAGTTATGGGAAAGGCTATATCAATTTCTCTTAGCCCTGAAACAAAAAAAGAAATGGCTATTAACAATGGTATGACTAATAGAACATCACGTCTTATTGCTCATGAACTTTTTCATAGTTTTACTTTTGACCAACTAGAGGTTGATGATTCTGGTAAAAATGCGCCATTATACGAATGGTTTAATGAAGGTTTTGGAGCTGAATATGGAGCTTTTTCTGCTTTAGCACGAACAGGGGTTTTTACAGAGTCAGAATTCTTTGATGGAATTATTTACAGAATGAAAGAGTATCAAAAGGAAGTTGATGGCGAATTAACGCTTGTATCTGCAGGAAATGACAAGTTCAAGTATTCCACAACAGTATATTGGGGTGGACTCATGGCTGCTATTTCACTAGATTTTCTAATTCGAGATGAAACCAATGGTAAAAAGAATTTAGATGACTTGTGGGTATACTTGTTAAAGACATATCCTAAAAATGGTAAAGCATTAACATTGACTAAGATTTATGATGCTGCTTTAAAGTTGTATGGGAAGAAAATATCTGATGCATTTATGGATTATACAAGTTCACCTAATGAAATTCCTTTTTTTGAAAACGCAAAGCTTATGGGGCTTAGCTATGAAAATGAAAAAATGATTCTTGCGAAAAATGCAACAGAAAGACAGAGAAAACTATGGTCTAGTTTTTTATCTAAATGATTTGTTTTAGAATTCGTAATTCTTTTATTTTAGTGTAGAAATTTACAGAAAACAATGCCATTATAGAGGTTGGTGCTGCCAGTGATATTGAACTCTTAATACTTGTCATTCCGACCAAAGTGGAGGAATCTTAAAATAATAAAGTGAAAGCATCGTTTAATTACGGTGCTTTTTTTTGTTCTACTGTCATTTAATCTCAGTTCAAGAAGGAAGAAATATTACTCAGCTAAAAGGTAGATTATAAACCAACAACAATTATATTTGTTTACTCAAAAGAACATCAAAAAGTAGAATTGATTATGGGATATAACATTGTATTAATAGAACCTGAAATACCAAACAATACAGGGAATATTGGCCGACTTAGTTTGGCTTCTGGATCAACATTACATTTGGTAAAGCCTTTTGGATTTGAAATTGATGACTCTAGAGTAAAAAGAGCAGGATTGGATTACTGGAAACACTTATCTCTACATATTTATGAATCTATAGATGAATTTTATGCTATAAATAGCGACAAAAAGATGGTATATCTTTCAAGTCATGCAACTAAAAACTATTGCTCCATTGATTTTGAAGACGATTTGTTTTTAGTTTTCGGAAAAGAATCTGCCGGATTACCAGATAGCATCATAAGCAAAAACCCTGACACCCTTTATAAAATACCTATTCACAGCGATCATATCAGAAGTTTAAATTTAGCTAACTCTGTAAGTATTGTGGTATACGAAGGCTTAAGAGTTCTTAACAAGTAGTTGTTTCTTCAAATCGTTGTCATTCTGATTATTGCTGAGATTAAAATATATTTTCATTGAAAAGCACCTAGTAAATCTAATGAGGAACTTATTCAAGCAAAGATTTCTCGACGAGTTCGAAATGACAAAAATATTTGTTTATATTTAAATTATGAAAAAGTAAAATTTCATTGTTAACTAGGTACAGCAAAATGTAATTGCTTGTTCTTAGTGTAATAAGAAAACCCAACGAGCTCTCCCCTAATTCGTTTTTATTTATATTTTAATTTAGCCGATATAACTAACCATATATAAGCTAGTTAGACTACAAAAAATAATGACCTTAAGAAAATTTTATAAAAACAGAATAAAACGAAAAAAAGTAAATAAGTGGAATTCTCTTATTGAAGAAGAAATAAATAACGAATCTATAGATAATTACCATGTTTCTGTACTAAAAGGAGTAATTAAACATGTTGAAGATAATGGAGGATCTATTTTGTTTATTGATAGACCAATCTATCAAACTTCCAACTTTTCGAAATCTGAGAAACGTATCAATCTTAAAATATGGATAAATAGAATACTAAATCTATTTTATGATTTCCACCTTATAAATAAAGTCTATTTATCAAAAATCACACGTACATACACAAATTCTCCTATAACTGGGACTCCTAACAAGCTTAGGAAAAACTACATGGTAAATGAAGATTTTGAAAACAGTTTTATTAGAGTTGTAAATGGGTATCGTGAAGATATTGAAAAAAAAACTACACAAAATTGTAATTCTATTTATGTATTTGGGTCGTCTTTAGTCTATTCTGTTAGCTGTAAAGATCACCAAACTTTACCTTCATATTTAGAAGCTCAAATTAATTCACCAAAATTTCAATTTATTAATAAAGGTGTTGTATCTGCTGATGTAATGAATTCTTGTTTTGCAATAGTAGACACCCCAATTTCTAAGGGAGATATCATTGTTCTATACGGATTAAATCCACTTTCTCAAAAAGAAAAAAATGAACTTAAAAAGGAGACTAAGTTAGTAGACTTATCAGGAATTTTTAAACGCCCACATAACTTTGGTAATGTCTTTTATGACAATACACATTTAACTCCGGATGGAAATAAAGCTGTTGCAAAATTTATTGCAAAAGAGATTAAAGACAACTTTATTAAGAGAATGAATACTGTTCCATATACACTCTCTGATAAAGAAAAAAACATCTTTCATAAAATTGAGCAATGCAGACTTAGAGCAGCAATTAGATATGTTGACGAAGAATTCCCTCATTATATTAATGTATTAAAATCTAAATACAAACCCGGCACTAATGGGATTGCTGCTATGAATTGTAATCCTTTTACATTAGGGCACAAACATCTTATATCAACTGCATCAAAAATGGTAGATAACTTATACATTTTTGTTGTAGAAGAAGATAAAAGTTATTTCAAATTTAAACAACGATTTGAAATGGTTAAAGAAGCTGTGAAGGACATTGCAAATGTGCAAGTAGTTTCTGCTGGTAAATATGTAGTTTCATCAATGACCTTTCCCGACTATTTTAACAAAGAAGAATCGTTTAATCCGGCTATGGATGTTTCCTATGATTTTGAACTTTTCACAAGTTATATTGCTCCTGCTTTAAAACTTAATACCCGTTTTATTGGAAATGAGCCTTTCTGTAAAACAACGCAAACTCAACATGAAATAATGAAGAAAACCTTACCTCCAAAAGGAGTTTCTGTAATTGAAATTAAACGATTAGAAAACGAGTTCGGACCTATAAGTGCATCTAAAGTGAGGGAACTAATCCAAAATAAAGAGTTTGATACTCTTAATTCATTTTTACCTAAAACAACTATAGCCACTTTAACTAAATACCAATATTTAAATTAAAACTTCACTGAATACAAACCATCGGTATTAGGTATTAAGAAGAACCTTATATTGATAAAGATTTCTCGACAAGCCTTTCTCGAGCAAAAGCGAGAGGCTCGAAACGACATCTCAATACAATTTCAAATACTTTGATATCATTTAATAAGACATTCGTTTTTTGTTTACATTTACTTCAATGAATTTCCTTGCACATTTATACCTTTCTAAAGACAACACCAACATTCTAATTGGCAATTTTATTGCTGATGGAATTCAAGGCAATAAGTTTGAGCATTATCCAACAGAAATAAAACAAGGCATTTTATTACACAGAGAAATTGACACGTTTACAGACGCACACCCAATTGTACGCCAAAGCAAACGTAGATTACATGAACGCTACAAACATTACAAAGGTGTTATTATCGATATCTTTTACGATCATTACTTAGCTAAAAACTGGCAACAATATTCAGAAATTCCATTAGATGTATATGTACAATCTGTCTATGCATTATTGCAAGATAATTTTGATATTTTACCAGAGAGAACACAACATTTAGTGCCCTACATGATAGAATACAATTGGCTATACAACTACCAATTCACAGAAGGAATAAAACGTGTATTAAATGGAATGAACCGTAGAACCAAAGGTATTTCTCAAATGGATGTAGCTATCGAAGATTTACAAAACTTAGATGCTGACTTTGAAAAAGACTTCATCCTCTTTTTCAAAGAATTACGTATCTTTTCAGACCAAAAAATTATAGAAATTAATCAATCTACAAAATCATTATGAAAAAATTACTTTCATTAGTTACTATAGCATTATTCTTAGCTAACTGTACAACTCCAACAAAAGAAACTGTTGTTGGTTTAATCGCAGAAAAAGCAATGGTTGTTTCAGCAAGAGTTGAAGCTTCTCAAATTGGTTCAGATATATTGAAAAAAGGAGGAAATGCATATGATGCAATGGTTGCTACTCAACTTGCATTGGCCGTTGTATATCCTGTTGCTGGGAACATTGGTGGCGGTGGTTTTATGGTGCATAGAGACAATAAAGGAAACACAGGCGCTTTAGATTTTAGAGAAAAAGCTCCTTTATCTGCAAATAGAGATATGTACTTAGATGCAGATGGAAATGTGATTCCGGGAATGAGTAATTTCGGAGTACATTCTGCTGGTGTTCCTGGTTCTGTAGCTGGGATTATGGAGGTCTATGAAAAATACGGAAGCTTACCTTTTAAAGAGTTGGTACAGCCATCAATAGACTTAGCAAGAAATGGTTTTAGAGTAACAAAAAAACAAGCCAGTGCTTTAAACGGAACTCGTAAACGTTTTGTAAAAGCAAATAACTATAAAATTCTGTTTGATAATGAATGGAAAGAAGGCGACTTATTACAACAAGAAGAACTTGCCAAAACATTAGAAAGAATTAGAGACAACGGTAGAGATGGTTTTTACAAAGGAAAAACTGCCGATTTAATTGTCAATTACGTAAAAGAATTAGGTGGAAATATTAGCCATGAAGACTTGGTTAAATACAAAGCAATATGGAGAACACCAATTGAATTCAATTACAAAGGTTATACAGTTATTTCAATGACAATGCCTGCAAGTGGTGGTATTTGTTTAGCACAAATTTTAAAATCGATTGAACCTTATGACTTATCAAAAATAAAACATAACTCTACAGAATACGTGCAATTATTAACAGAAGCAGAAAGAAGATCTTATGCAGATAGAGCACATTTTTTAGGAGATATGGATTTTGTAAATATTCCTCTAGATAGCTTAACTGCTCCCGCATATATTAAAGATAGAATGAGCTCTTTTTCTTGGGATAAAGCAACTAAATCTTCAGATGTTTCTCATGGTAAAGTATTAGGTTATGAGAGTGATGAAACCACACACTACTCTATTATAGATCAGTTTGGAAATGCAGTTTCTGTAACCACAACTTTAAATACTGGTTATGGTTCTAAAGTATTTGTAAAAGGTGCAGGGTTTTTCTTAAATAATGAGATGGACGATTTTAGTGCAAAACCTGGTGTACCAAATGTATATGGTTTATTAGGATCAAAAGCGAATGAAATTGCTCCTGAAAAAAGAATGCTAAGTTCTATGACACCAACTATTGTAGAGCACAACGGAAAATTAAAAATGGTTGTTGGAACTCCAGGAGGATCAACCATTATTACGTCTGTATTGCAAAATATTTTAAATATAGTGGAATATGATATGGGAATGCAAGAGTCTGTTAACAAAGCACGTTTCCATCACCAATGGTTGCCAGATTATATTAGAATGGAACCTAATGGGTTTGACAGTATTACCAAAGCAAACCTAAACAGACTTGGATATAAATTATTAGAACGAAATTCATTAATAATTGGACGTGTAGATGCTATTTTAGTATTACCAAACGGGAAATTAGAAGGTGGTGCAGACCCTCGTGGTGATGATGCTGCAGTTGGATTTTAAATAAATAGCTATGAAAAAAAAACTTTTCACATTATACATTCTCTTTTTAATTTTGTTATCAAGCTGTAGCAAAAGTGATAAAAACACAAAACCCATAACAATAGAACCTGTGATGGAGAATTGGTACAGGACAACCACTCTTCTTACAGATACACATATCATTGAAGAACCTAAGAGTTCACAAGGAAACGTAAGCTACCTTATAAAAGGAGATACAAAAGCTATTATGATTGATACTGGTTCTGGGGAAAATAATGGTTATAAAGGCTCAAAAATTAATTACCTAACTAACGATTTAACAGATCTACCAATTACGTTATTACTTTCTCACTTTCATTTTGATCACAACCAAAATATTAATGAGTTTACCAATATTGCTTTTCCAGACATCTCTTTTTTAAAACAAAAAGTGGTAAATAACGTGTACAACTTTTCTGAAGAAGACTTATTTTCTGGAACCTACCCAGAAAACACAATTGTAACAGAATGGCTACCACTAAATACAGATATTGATTTAGGTAATAGAATCATTCAATTAATAAACATTCAAGGACATACAAAAGAATCTGTTGCCGTTATTGACAAAACCAATAAGCTTGCTTTTTTAGGTGATTACTTATACAATGGAACCTTATTTTTATTCGATGTAAATGATGTGGATAGCTACAAAACAAGTGTAGATTATCTTATTTCTATTTTAGATTCAGATTACAGGTTATTTGGTGCTCATGGTACTCCAGAAATCAATTTTGCTAAATTAAAAGAATTGCAAGATTTTTTAATTTGCATTCAAAATAATTCTTGCAGTCCAAAGAGTCAAGTTGTTTGGGGAAAAGATGCATATCTATATGAATATAACAGCATGAAAATTCTAGTATTTTTAAACTAAGCATTATTGTGAAACAAATACAACCATTCCATTTAGCAATTCCTGTAGCAAACTTAGAGGTTTGTAGAACTTTTTATAGAGACACTTTGCAATGTAAAGAAGGCAGAAGTTCTGAGTCTTGGGTAGATTTTAATTTCTTCGGACATCAATTGGTACTTCATCAAAAAGAGGGAGCAAACATAGAGCTACCAATTACAAATCCTGTTGATGGACACGATGTTCCTGTTCCGCACTTTGGAGTTGTATTAGAGTGGAATACTTGGCACCAATTGGCAGATTCTCTAACCAAAAAGGGAATTGATTTTATTATTGCTCCAACCATTCGGTTTAAAGGTAAAGTTGGTGAGCAAGCAACGCTGTTTTTTTACGATCCAGAAAATAATGCTCTAGAGTTAAAAGCTTTTAAAGACATCAATCAATTGTTTGCTAATTAGATGCAACTTTCAGAAACTCATATTGCCATTCTCTTAGAAAACCCTATTCGTTTTCAAGAATATGCGGTGGGTATATTCAAATCTATACCTACAAAATCCGGCATCAAAAAAGCCATTAAAAAAGGGCATGTTCATATAGATGGAAAACTTGCTACTACAGCACAATTTATACAAGGTGGAGAATGTATTGAGTTATTTGAAAGTGATCAAGGAACCCAATTTAAACGCCTAGAACTACCTCTTGAAGTTTTGTTTGAAGATGACTATTTAGCAGTCATTTACAAACCAGCAGGAATTGTGGTTAGTGGAAATAAATTTGTAACCATTGCAAATGCATTGACACAAAACTTACAAAAAAGCAAACAACAAGATGCTGTGAAACCTCAACCAATACACAGATTAGATTACCCAACATCTGGTGTTTTATTAATTGGAAAAACAGCCGCATCAATTATAGCTTTGAGTCAATTATTTGAAACAAAAGAAGTTCAAAAAACTTATCATGCTATTTGTGTTGGGAAAATGAGTGCCCAAGGCATGATCAACAAAGAAATTGATGATAAAACTTCTCTAACTAAATATCAAGTTTTACAAAGTGTTGCTTCTCCAAGATTTGAGTTTTTAAACCTCGTACAATTGTCTCCAAAAACAGGTAGAAAACATCAATTGAGAATTCACCTTTCTTCAATTGGGAATCAAATTTTAGGAGATAAAGAATACGGAAATGAAGACTTAATTTTAAAAGGAAACGGTTTATACCTACATGCTTCTACTTTGGAGTTTATCCATCCTTTTACAAAAGACCCCATTTGCATAACCAAAGAATTACCTAAAAAATTCGAGAAGATTTTTCCAAATTATATTCCTTAAATGTTAACGTTAATTTTTGGATCAATTGCATTGTTTCTTCTTCGTTATAGGCTGCAAAACCCAAACGTATTGCGTTGTGTTTTGTTTTTTGAGGATCGTACCTTGCCCAATCACCAATAATTAACTCGTGTTTTAAAGCGAATTCTGAAACTACTTTCCAAGAATATTTTTTATTTAATTTCAGCCAAATTGCCATTCCTCCTTTCGGAATTTTAAATTCAAAATAATCAGATAATTCAACCTTTAGAAGAGAACACATTAAGTCTCTTCTCGTTTTATAGACTTTTAGTACCTTTTTTATATGCCTGTCTAAATCGCCATTCTCAACAAACTCTGCAAAAGTCAATTCTAAAAGCGCATCTCCTTGCCTATCTACAATTTTTCTATAAGCAGCAGCTTCATCAACAAATTCTTTAGAAGCAATTAAATAACCTACCCTAAAAACTGGTGCAACTGTTTTACAAACCGAACCAATATAAATTACATTTCCGTTTGTATCGTGGCTTGCCAACGGCAATATTGGCGAATGATTGTAATTAAAATCGTAATCATAATCATCTTCAATAATGGCAAAATGATATTTCTTTGCAAGATTTAATAAATGAATTCTACGCTCCGCAGATAAAGTTACTGTTGTAGGGTGATGATGATGAGAAGTTACATATACGGCTTTTACGATTAGCTTTTCACACAGTTGTTCAATCTCATTAGTATTCAATCCATTTTCATCAACTGAAACTCGTAAAATTTTAGAACCTTGGTTTTGAAAAGTAGTATCTGCTGCAATATAATTGGTGGCTCCAACAATAACAACATCATCTTCTTTTAATAGTAATTGAGAAGAAATGTAGATTCCGTTTTGACTTCCGCGAGTAATTAAAATATTGTCTTTACAAATATGTAATCCTCGCGTTTTATTCAAGTAGGTTGCCAATACAACTCTTAATTTCTCATTTCCATAAACAGAACCATAAGCCAAGTGCTTATACGCTTCTTTCTTACTTGTTAAGCGCCTATAAATTCTAGCAATTTCATTTATAGGTGCTAATCGTCCATCTGAAACACCATCATTAATTGACATGTATTTCTCTGAAGGAGCTGCAAAATTTTTTCTTAAGTGTTCATTTTTATAAAACTCAAATCCTACCTTCTGCTTCGAAACATTTTTTAGAGTATTGATATAATCTTGTTGCTGCAATTCTGGCAAACTGCTATGCACAAAAGTTCCTTTTTGAGGAACACTTTCTGTCCAACCTTGCAATAACAATTCTTCGTAACAAGCAACAATCGTTTTTCTATGTACTCCTAATAATTCTGACAAAGTTCTACTACCTGGTAACTTTGTTTTAGAAGGCAATCGATTGGTTTTAATCAATTCGATTATCTGCTTAGACAATTGCAAATACAAGGGTTGCTTATTTTTTCTATCAAATGAAATACTTGTTTTATACGGAAACATAACTGGACTACTAAATATATCTATTCTGGACGATTATTGCAGTCCATAAAAGTATTATTTTTACACCAACAAAACAATATAATTATGATAAAAGCAGAAATAAGTCCAAATGAATATCACGAATATTATTCAGTATATTTAGATTTGGTCAATGACAACACAGAACTTATTGAAGGATACCGTAAAGGTAAAAAAGACATGATAGACTTAATCAATTCAATTTCTGAAGAGAAAATGTCTTTCCGATATCAACCAGAAAAATGGAGTATTAAAGAACTCTTTCAACATTTAATAGACACAGAACGAGTTTTTATGTATCGCTGTTTTAGAATTGCAAGAAATGATAAGACAGAATTGGCCGGTTTTGAACAAGACAATTTTGTAAAACCCTCAGAAGCTGATTTAAAATCGAAAGCAGCATTGTTAGAAGAATTTTCTATCAACAGAGAAAATTCAATTGCATTATTAAAAAGTTTATCCGACAAAAACATGAGTTTTATTGGCAATGCAAATGGTGGAAATGCCTCTGCAAGGTCTGTAGCTTTTACAGTATTAGGTCATGATATGCATCACACAAACATCATTAAAAAAAATTATTTATAAAAAGCAATGGAAGAATATTCTAAATCAAAATTAAATCGTGTAAAACGAGGTCAAAATCGAGCAACTTACGATGTTGAAAAAATCAATACAATACTTGATGCTGGATTTATTGGTTATGTAAGTTATAATTTTCAAGGTAAAGCAATTTCCTTACCAATGGCTTATGGCAGAAAAGACAATAAAATATATTTACATGGCTCACAAGCCAATAGAATGCTAACATCTTTACTTGAAGTAAAAGAAATGAGTATGACAGTGATGCATTTAGACGCATTGGTTTTAGCAAGGTCAGGATTTCATCATTCTGTAAACTATAGATCTGCAACCGTTTTTGGAACAGCTAAAAACGTTGAAGATCCAACTGAAAAGAATGAAGGATTAAAATGTTTTATGGACCATATGATGCCTGGAAGATGGGATGGAGTTAGAGAAATGAACCAGGAAGAATTTGATAGGACATTAGTAGTAGAAATGACGATAGAAACCGCTTCTGCTAAAATTAGAGATGTTGGTGTTGCTGATGAACCAGAAGATATTAGTTTGCCAGTTTGGGCAGGTTTAATGCCTTTAAAGCAAGTTGCTGGATATCCAATTTCTGATAAAGATGTACCAAAAGGTGTAGAAATCCCAAATCATGTTTTAGAATATTATAAAGCCAATAAATAATAGTAAATTAGCTGCTCAGGCAATTTATTATTAGATGAAAAAAGTTTTAAAAACAATAGGAATATTTTTGGCAATACTAATCGTTGGTATTGCCATTTTTTATGTTGCATATAACGAGAGCCTCCCAAATGGTGTTCAAGGAAAAGATGCTGACAACCTAGCTACAAAAATGCTAACAGCATTAAACCATGAAGCTTATAAAGATACTGAAGTTTTAGAATGGAGTTTTAGAGGAGAACATTTTTATACATGGAATAAATCTGAAAACACAGTACTTGTTTCCTGGAATAAAAACAAAGTTAAACTCGATACTAAAAATACTGAAAATTCAAAAATTATTAAATCCGATAAAGGAGCTAATTCATTAAACTTAATTCAACAAGCAACAGATTATTTTAATAACGATAGCTTTTGGTTAGTTGCCCCATATAAAGTTTTTGATCAAGGTGTAGAAAGAAGGCTCGTAAAACACAATGACAAAGACGCTCTATTAATCACCTATACTTCTGGTGGCTCTACTCCTGGCGATTCATATTTGTGGATTCTTGATAAAAATGGATTACCAACAAGCTATAAAATGTGGGTTAGTATTATTCCTATTGGCGGATTAGAAGCTACTTGGAGTGATTGGACTACCACAATATCTGGAATTAAATTACCCACAAAACATGCTCTTGCCATCATCAATAAAGAGTTGGATATGGGAAAAGTTACAGCATACAATCCTAAAGCAGATAAATTAGCCGAAGCAATATTAGAAACCATTAGACATGAAGCCTATAAAAAAACGCGTTATATAGAATGGAGTTTTGGAGGAAGGAGATCTTATAAATGGGATAAAACAACACATATAGTTGAAGTAAGTTGGGGTGAGAATAAAGTAATCTTACATCCTAATAACTTAGAGAAAAGCACTCTTTTTATAGACGGAAAAGAAAGCATAGAAAATAAAGATAAATTAGTAAGAAAAGCCGAATCAAGTTTTAATAATGACAGCTTTTGGTTGGTTGCTCCGCACAAACTTTTCGAACCTGGAATTATAAGAACTATTGTTCAGCACGAAGGAAATGATGCTTTAAAAGTTAAATACACAACTGGCGGAACTACACCAGGAGATTCTTATATATGGGTTTTAAATGAACACCATTTGCCTTTAAAATATTTAATGACTGTTCCTAGTATGAAAATGAACCAAGTTCCCGCTACCTGGGAAGATTGGTTTATTACAGAATCTGGAACAATGCTCCCAAAAATTCATACCTTTTCTAGTGGTAGAAAGTTAAGTATGGGAGAAGTAAAAGCTTATAATTAATAATTATATTTACGCTATGACAGCAAAAAACATTTCAAACGGAATTTTACGTGCATTGGCAATTATTTTAGGAATTGCACTGCTACTCTATTTTCTATATATGATACAATCTGTAATTGTATATATCATTATAGCTGCAGTAATTTCTTTAATTGCTCGACCATTAATTCTGTTTTTAAGAAAACGATTAAAATTTCCGAATATCCTTTCAGTTATAACCGCAATGGTAGTTTTAGTTGGTTTATTAATTGGAATTATCGGAATGTTTGTCCCCTTAATTATTAAACAAGGAGAAAGTTTATCGCTACTACAAACAGATGAACTTCAGCAAAATATACAAAGTGTAATAAATCATGTAAACGAATATTTTTTAGATAAAGATATCAACTTGCTTTCAGAATTAAAAAATGTCGATTTCTTATCGGGGTTTCAAGCGATTCCTAATCTTTTAAATTATGTAGCAGGAGCATTAGGATCTTTAAGTGTTGGTTTGTTTTCTGTTTTATTTATTTCATTTTTCTTCATGAAAGATAGTAAGCTGTTTATGAATGGGGTAACCACATTAATTCCGAACAAAAGCGAAAGCAGGTTTACAAAATCTACAGAGATTATCAAAAATTTGTTATCGAGGTATTTTATTGGATTGGTATTACAAATTACCATTCTATTTGTTTTATATACTATTATTCTATTGATTTTCGGAATTAGTAACGCCGTTGTTATTGCTTTTTTATGTGCTTTATTAAACTTAATTCCATACATCGGCCCTATGATAGGAGCAGTAATTATGTTCTTGCTATCTATGACAAGTAATTTAGGACAAGATTTTCAAACGGAGATTTTACCAACAACTTCCTATGTAATGATTGGGTATTTAATTGCGCAATTGATCGATAACTTTTTCAGCCAGCCTTTTATATTTTCAAAAACTACAAAATCGCACCCATTAGAAATTTTCTTAATTATTATTATTGGTGGATTAGTGTTTGGGGTGATTGGGATGATAACAGCTGTACCAATGTACACTGCTTTAAAAGTTATTTTAAAAGAGTTTTTATCTGATAATAAGATTGTTAAATCTCTAACCAAAGATATATAATTGAATCCTGAAATTTTAAATCCAATAGTCCAGCAATTTATTACTGACAATCTAAATTCTGACAGTTCTAAATTACTTTTCAAAGGAAGTCCTTTTGATACAGTTTCGATTCAAGAATTAGTAACACAAATTGTTTCAAAGAAGAAATCTGAAAAGAAACTCCCAACTTGGTTTGCAACAGAAAACATCTATTATCCACCAAAAGTTAATATTGAGCAAACCTCTTCAGAAGTAACTGCCAACTATAAGGCCTCTTTGATTTCTGGTGATTCTGTGATTGATATCACTGGCGGATATGGTGTTGATTGTCTTTCTTTTGCAAAAAAAACCAAAAAAGTAACTCATTGCGAGTTAAACACAAACTTATCAACAATTGTTAACAACAATTATCAACAACTGAAAATCAACAATATAAGAACAATTTCTGGAAATGGAATTGAATTTTTAAAAAATACCAAAGAAAATTTTGATTGGATTTATATTGATCCATCAAGACGAGATAATAGCAATAAAAAAGTTTTTTTGCTAAAGGATTGCTTACCAGACGTTCCAGCAAATTTAGAATTACTTTTTTCGAAATCAAATAATATACTCGTTAAGAATTCTCCAATATTAGACATCTCAAAAACAATTGAAGAACTGTGTTTTGTCAAAGAAATTCATATTATTGCTATCACAAATGAGGTTAAAGAATTGCTATTTGTTTTAGAAAAAAACTATGCGGACTCAATAGAAATAAAAACTGTAAACCTTTCAAAAAACAATACACAACTATTTGACTTTCAGTATCTAACCAAAAACACCTCAACATATTCAGAACCGAAAAAGTATATTTACGAACCCAATTCAGCCATTTTAAAATCTGGAGGATTTCATGAAGTAAGTCATCAATTTAATATTAATAAACTACATCAACATTCTCATTTATACACTTCTAATGAACTGATTGAATTTCCAGGGAGAAGATTTATAGTAGAGCAAATCTCTTCCTATAACAAAAAAGAAATTCAAAAATACTTAAAAGAAAATAAAGCAAATATCACCACAAGAAATTTCCCTGAAACGGTTGCTCAAATCAGGAAAAAAACAAAAATTAAAGATGGAGGTACTCAATACCTTTTTTTTACAACTGTTAACAACGATAATTTAAAAGTGTTGATTTGTTCACAGGTTTTTTAACAATTTTTAAAGCAAAAAATATATTCACATTCTACAAAAAAACATGCTAACTCATTTTAAGGCAGTAATTTATATATATTTGCAATTATATTTAGATTATGAATTTCATAATCTTCCCTCAAACAGTATGTTTTATTTTTAGGGGTATAAAACATGCTGAAAGCCTTGATTTAATCAAGGCTTTTTTTATGCCAATTTTTCTTTATATCTGCCATGTAATTATTGTTCATCTAGCACCATTAGTTGCAATATTTTATTAAATTTAACCTTTATAAAATATAGCAATGGCAAATAAGAATATTAGAACACTTTCATCAAGAAAAGAACTAGATGATAATCTATTTGAAAATATAGCATCAGCTTCTCAAAAAGAACAATCTAAAGAAGAACTCCAGAAATTATCAAAACGTTTCATGTTAGATGATTCTGTTGTGCTTGGTACTAGTACTTTTTATGATTTTACTAGAGAAGAAAACAAAAACAAAAAAGTGCATGTTTGTACAGGTACGGCTTGTATGGTTGCTCGTACTCAAGATAATCTTCACAAAAACTTAGAAGATCATTTTAACTCAAATGAAATTGGTCATGCTGCATGTGTTGGTCATTGCCATTCTAATAACGCATTTATGTATGATGATAAAACATACAATGCTGCTACTAAAGATGAAGTTAAAAACATCATAAATAATAAAAGCTATCAAAATAATGATTACAAAGTAGCTTCTAATACTACACCAATTTTAACTTCAAAAATTGACGATGTAGCAGCCTTTTATCAATTAGCTGAACAACTTAAGAATAATTCACAAAATACAATTCAGCAATTAAAAACTTCGAACCTTAGAGGTCGTGGTGGAGCTGGTTTTCCGTTTTGGTTTAAGTTAGATGCTGTTATTAAAGAAGACAGCAACCAAAAATACATCGTTTGTAATGCCGATGAAGGAGATCCCGGAGCGTATTCAGATATGTACTTAATGGAACATCAAGCGCATAAAGTATTATTCGGAATGTACGTTGCTGGATTAACAGTTGGTGCCGATACTGGTGTTTTATATATCCGTGGAGAGTATCCAGACTCAATTAAAATTGTTGGAGAAGCTATAGAAGAATTAATAGCGAAAAATTTAATTCAAAATTTCAAATTTAAAATTATCCGTGGTCAAGGATCTTATGTTTGTGGAGAAGAAACGGCATTGTTAAATTCTATTGAAGGATTAAGACCAGAAGTTCGTGTTCGTCCTCCCTATCCTGCACAATACGGATTATACGGGAAACCAACTGTACTAAGTAATGTTGAAACCTTTGCAAATATTCATTGGATTTTAGAAAACGGAGGTGAAGCTTATGCTGCTTTAGGAAAAGGACAATCTACTGGTACAAAATTGGTTTCTTTAGATAGCTTTTTCAATTCACCCGGAATGTGTGAAATTGAAATGGGAACACCATTACAAACCATTTTTGATGAATTTGGAGGTGGATTTAAATCAGAAATAAAAGGATTACAAATTGGTGGACCACTTGGTGGAATAGTACCAATGCACAAAATTAAAGACTTAACCTTAGATTTTGAATCTCTTGGAAGTAATGGTTTTTTACTAGGACACGCTAGTTTCGTGTCAATTCCAGTAGATTTCCCAATGGTAAAATTCTTAGAACATTTACTAGAGTTTACTGCGGATGAATCTTGTGGAAAATGTTATCCATGTAGAATAGGCTCACACAGAGGAATGGAAATGCTACAAAAAGCACAAAATTCTGATTACAAAATAGACAAACAATTATTTGATGATTTATTAGAAACCTTAGAAATTGGCTCTTTATGTGCATTAGGTGGCGGAATTCCTTTACCAGTGAAAAATGCATTACAATACTTTAAGAATGAATTAAACGAATACTTCACAAACGACTAGAATTATGAAGACAGCATATATAGATAACGTAGGATATGAATTCAATTCTGGAGAAACTATTTTAGAGTTTGTAAGAAGAATTGAAAGTAATAAAGATGCCATACCAACCATGTGTCAAGATGATCGTTTAGAGAATTTTGGTTCATGTAGAGTTTGTTCTGTAGAAGTTGCTCGTGAAAAAGACGGCCCAACTAGAACCATGGCTTCTTGTCATACTCCTGTTGGTGAAGGTTTATACATTTATCACAATACCGATAAAATGAAACGCCTTCGTAAAAACATTGTCGAGTTGGTCTTAACAGATTATCCAGCAGACAAAGTTTTTCCGCCTGAAAATAAAAAAGCTACACCTTTTCAAGAAACAATTGCTCAAATCGGAATTCCGAATGTTAGGTACCCTGAAGGGAAAAATCATTTAGATATTGAACCAGATAGAGCACATCCATATATTAAATCAGATTTATCTCAATGTATCAACTGTTTTCGTTGTGTAAGAGCCTGTGAAGAAATTCAAGGTGAAATGATTTTAGGAATGTCAGGGCGTGGTTTTGCAACAAATATTATCAAAGGATTTGACACTTCTTTTGATGAATCAGCCTGTGTTTCATGTGGAGCTTGTGTACAAACTTGTCCTACAGAAGCATTGACAGATAAATACGAAACTAAAACATTAGTAGCTGATAAAACTGTAAGAACAACATGTACTTATTGTGGTGTTGGCTGTCAGTTAGAAGTCTCAGTTATAGATGGAGAAATCAAAGGAATTCAAGCTCCAGAAACTGCAGAAGTAAACGAAGGTCACACCTGTTTAAAAGGTCGTTTTGCATTTGAATTTTACAATCATTCTGAGCGCCTACGTGAACCGATGATTAAGAAAAATGGTAAGTTCGAAGAAGTTTCTTGGGATGAAGCCTATGATTTTATTGCTACAAGAATGATCGCAATAAAAAACAAATATGGTGCAGATGCAATTGGTGGAATTTCATCATCTAGAGCAACAAATGAAGAGAATTATTTAATGCAAAAAATGATTCGTGTTGCTGTAGGAACCAACAATATTGACGGTTGTGCACGTGTTTGCCACGCTCCTACTGCTTATGGAATGCAACAATCTTTTGGAACAGGTGCTGCAACAAATTCTGTTGAAGATTTAAAACAAACAGATGCAATATTCTTATTTGGAGCAAACCCTGTAAAAGGGCATCCTGTAACTGGAGCCAAAATCAAACAGGCTTTTATGAAAGGTATTACCTCAATTGTGGTCGATCCAATCAAAACAAAATTAGCAGATTTAGCTACTTATCATTTACAAATTAGACCAGGAACAAATGTTGCTATTTTAAACATGATCTGCCATTATATTATCGCAGATAATTTAGTAGATGACAGTTTTATAAAAGATCATACAGAAAAATACGAAGAGTTTAAAAGTCATGTTGAAGGTTTAAACATGGACGAGCTTTCTGTCTTAACAGGAGTTGATAAAGAACTAGTTCGGAAAGCGGCTTTTGCATATGCTTCTGCTGAAAGAGCCATGGAATTTCATGGACTTGGAGTAACTGAACATTTTCAAGGAAGTAAAACGGTAATGTTGCTATCAAATTTAGCAATGATGACAGGTAATATTGGTAGAAATGGTGTTGGATTGAATCCGCTTCGTGGACAGAACAATGTGCAAGGAGCTGCAGACATGGGCGTACAACCACATCAAGGAGCTGGATATATGGACATTAACAAGCCTGAGGTTCAACAATATTACGCAGATAAATATGGTGTTGAAAAAATGCCAGAACGTGAAGGATATAAGATTCCGCAAATGCTAGATGCTGCTATTGATGGAAAATTGAAAGCATTGTACATCATGGGAGAAGATACTATTATGACAGATCCAAACACCAATCATAGTATCAAAGCTTTTGAAAAATTAGAATTAATTGTTGTTCAAGAATTATTTATGACGGCAACAACAGAAATGGCAGATGTTATTTTACCAGCTTCTTCCTATTTTGAAAAAAATGGAACGTTTACCAACGGAGAACGTAGAGTACAACGTGTAAATAAAGTGGTTGAACCTATTGGAAACACAAAACCTGATGGTCAAATTATTATTGACATGATGGATCGATTGGGATATCAGCAGCCAACTGGGTTAACATATAATGCTGCCGATGTAATTGAAGAAATATCGGATGTAATTCCGTTTATGAAAGGACTTTCTTGGGATCGTTTAGGAGAAAACGGATTGCAATGGCCAATTAAAGAAGATGGAACAGATACGAAAATGCTGCACATTGACGGCGCCTTTAAAAAAGGAATTGGAACTTTTCATCATTTCGATTTTGAAGAATCACCAGAAATTGTAACTCACGGAAAAAAATTCCCTTTTATCTTAACAACAGGTAGAGAATTAGAGCATTATAATTCGGGCACCATGACTCGTAGAACTGATAACCAAAAAATATTAGCAAAAGATGTGTTGGAAGTACATCCAAAAGATGCCAGAAGAAAAGGTATTGAAGACAATGAAATAGTTCGAATATTCTCTGATCGTGGATCAGTAGAAATTCCGGTTAAATTTTCAAAAAATGTAAAACGTGGCGTTTTAAGAACCACTTTTCATCAACCAGAAGTATTTATTAATATCATTACTGGAAGCGTTGGCGACGAAGAAACCATGACTCCAGCGAATTTAATTTAAAAAACAAATCACATTTCATCTATGATGGAATTCTAGTTTCTAACGGAAATCAATCTAAAGTTTCGGACGGAATAGTAGTTGAGGCTGCCTTGCAAATTAACATTAACTCAGCATCGTATACTGTGGTTATGAGAACGCCTGGTCACGATTTTGAATTGATTAGAGGCTTATTATTTGCTGAGGATATTTACAAAGGAAGAAAAAAATTAGAATTTGAGATCGTTGAAGAAAAATCGAATGGCTTTTCAATCATCAATATAAATATATCAAAAGAAGAATTAGGAAAAGGCTATTTAAACAAGCGTACATTATTATCTGTTTCTTCTTGTGGAATCTGTGGAAAACAAAATTTAGAAGACATCGAATTAAAAGGAAATGCATTAAAAAATGAACAATTATTTTCTGCACATTTAATAGAAGAAATGTCTTTAAAAATGAGTGCAATGCAAGAAACTTTTAAACACACTGGAGGTAGTCATGCGGCGGCGATATTTGACAAGAACTATCACTTATTATCCATCAAAGAAGATATTGGAAGACACAATGCCGTTGATAAAGCTGTTGGTGAATTAGTAAGTAAAAATGATTTAAAACAAGCATATTGTATGTTGGTTAGTGGTAGAGTTTCCTATGAAATTGTTTCAAAAGCATTTATTGCAAAAATCGGTATTATTGTAGCTGTTTCTGCTTGTTCTAGCTTGGCAATAGATTACGCAAAAGAATTCGGAATTTGCCTCATTGGCTTTAGCAGAATCAATAAAATGACTATTTATGCAAATCCAAAAAAAATTGAATAAAATTCAAATGAAAAAGACTGCCATACTAATTATCTTATTTCTAAGCACACTTAGCCTTTCATCACAAGAAAATAATGCAATTCCAAAAACACAAACACAAACAGGTTTTGGCTCTATAGATTATCTTTCTGTAAAAATGCCATTAGATGAGGATGGTAACCCAGAAATAAACATGGGTATTACCGGAATTCACTATAACTTCTGGTTAAACAAAAACATATATACAGGGCTAGGTTTTTACGGTTCTGTACACGGAAAAAGAGGAGGTATGTTTACATTAGGCATCAATGCTGGTGTAAAAACCATGTTATCAAAAAAACTCTTTCTTGATACCGGTTTTCATATTGGTGGAGGTGGTGGAGCTGGTGCTCCAGATGGTGGTGGTGCATTTATTTTACCACATGTAAACTTAGGGTATCAGTTTGATAATTTCTCAACAACTATTGGTTATAGTTCTATCAATTTCTTTGACAAAGGCAATATCACTAACAAACAAATTCGATTGGGAATTCAAATTCCGATATCATTCGATCATGCTGCTTTTAAAGGAAAAGAAAAATCCTTCACAGTAAAAGAATTAAAAAATTCTCCTTGGAATCAGTTTTCAAAAAGAATTTCAATGATGATGCATATAAATAACCTAAGTCCCTATGGAGATTCTCAATTTTCAGATGGAATTACTTTAAAAGGAAAAACGATTCGATTGGCTGGGTTTGAGTTCGACTCTTATTTTACAGACAATTGGTTTGCCTTTTTTAAGGCTGATGGCGCTTTTCATGGAATTCGAGGCGGTTATATGGATTTGTTTTTAGGCGCTGGACACCATTTTTCTATGAATAAAAACCGCACAAACATCCTCTTTAAATTTGGATTAGGAGCTGGTGGCGGTGGCGGTGCAGATACTGGAGGTGGATTTTTAATCTATCCAGATATATCAATTGAACAACAGCTTTTTAACAATGTCTTTTTATCTATCAATAAAGGGTATTTAACGTCTGTAAATCAGAATTTCACAAGTTCTACTTTAGGCTTTGGTATCAAATATTATGTAAATCATTCTGGAATAAAGAACAACAACTCTACTACCAAAATTAAATTTAAAGGCATAGAGATCATTGTCGGGCAAGAAATGTATATCAATGCTGAAAGAATGTTACTACCAACTGAAAATCTACATCAGATTGCATTGCAATTAAATGTTTTTGTTTCAAAAAACATCTATTTAGCTGGACATACATCATTTGCTAATTTCGGAAATGCAGGAGCGTATGCTGAAGGAATAGTTGGAATTGGATATCAAACAAAATCCTTCTTAAAAAACAAAATAAATCTTTATACTCAGGTTTTAGCTGGTGCTGCTGGTGGTGGAGATATCAGTACAGGTGAAGGTTTAATAGTTAAACCAAGCTTAGGATTAAATTTAAAGTTAAATAACAAATTAAACCTAAGAACTTCTTTAGGGAAAGTAAGATCAAAAGGTGGTGCAGAACTTCTTTAGGGAAAGTAAGATCAAAAGGTGGTGCTCTAAACAGTACAAGTATCACTTTTGGACTGAATTACAGACTTAGCTTTTTAACAGCTAATTAACAGTATATTACAAATATAAAAAGCAAAATATTTTATATTTATCAATTCAACTAACAAAAACTAATCTTCATGAAAAATTTAAAACTATTAGCAGCACTATTACTGCTAATTGTTTCTTGCAATACAGAAACAAAAAAAAGTAACGAAACTAAGTCTGATGAATTACTTACAAAAGCTAAAGGAATTCACAAAAGAGTAATCACATTAGATACTCATAATGATATTAATGTGAGAAATTTCACAGACTCAATCAATTATACTCAAGAATTAGACAATCAAGTAAACCTTCCTAAAATGAAAAAAGGAGGACTAGATGTTTCTTGGTTTATTGTGTATACTGGTCAAGGTGAATTGAATGAGAATGGATATGCAAAAGCATATAACAATGCCATTTCTAAATTTAACGCCATTCATAAATTAACAAAAGAAATTGCTCCAAGCGAAATAGAATTAGCAGTTACTTCTGATGATGTAAGAAGAATTCACGCAGCAGGTAAGAAAGTTGCCATGATAGGTATTGAAAATGGATATCCTGTTGGAACAGATATTAAAAGAGTAAAAGAATTTTACGACCTAGGTGCTAGATACATGTCTTTATCTCACAACAATCATAGCCAACTATGTGATTCAAATACTGGTGAAAATGATGATGTTTGGCTACACGGTGGTGTAAGTGATTTAGGAAAAGAAGTGATAAAAGAGATGAACAAATGGGGAATTATGATTGACGCTTCTCACCCTGCAAAAACTTCTATAAAAGACATGATTAGACTATCAAAAGCTCCAATCATTGCTTCTCACTCATCTGCTAGAGCTATAGGTAATCACCCAAGAAACTTAGATGACGAGCAATTACAATGGATCAAAGAAAATGGAGGTGTTGTGCAAACAGTTGCATTTAAATCTTATTTATACCCAGATAAAAACAAAAAATTTCAAGAAGCACAAAGAGTTGTTTTAGATAAAATCGCAAAAGAACAAGGGTTTGAAATTTTAGGATGGGGTGAAATTAGAAAATTAGAAAACGAAAAAAGAACGGCTTATTTCGCAGCATATAATAAAATAAAAGAACTTGCTAAAGACATAAAAATCGATGCAAAACCTGTTGATGTTGCTGATTTCGTTAATCATATAGATTACATGGTAAAGTTAATAGGAATAGACCACGTTGGTATTAGTTCAGATTTTGATGGCGGAGGCGGAATTGAAGGATGGTCTGATGCTTCTGAAACGTTAAACGTTACAATAGAATTAGTGAAAAGAGGATATACAGAAGAAGAAATTGGAAAACTCTGGAGTGGAAACTTATTAAGAGTATTGGATAAGGTTCAAGAAGTTGCTCAGAAAATTCAAAACGGAGAAGAAGTATAATACTCACATCAAATAAAACTTTAAAATCCTGCTTAATTTAAGCAGGATTTTTTTTACGGAAAATATTTTCTTATTACAACATAAACCTTCTAAACGCAAAAAAGCTTCACTAGAAATAGTGAAGCTTTATGTGAGCCCGATAGGATTCGAACCCACACATTAATCAAAACCTCTTTAAACCACAAACCTCTTTAAACACAAGGACTACATGTAATTTACATTTAAAATGATTTAAATAAATTTAAACAAACGAATCATAATCGTGCCAATTATCGTACCAATTCTATATCTTCGTATTACTCAAATAAAAGATAATGGCCAAAATCACTTTTCAATATCGAGGTGCAAAAGAAACTGGAAATTTAACACTAAGATTAATTCATGGTAAAGAAATTGATTTAAGAACTTCTTCTTCTATTCAATCAAAAAAAGAATATTGGTTTAAAAGAACAACTCCTAAAGGCGGTAAAACAAAAATAGTACACATTCAACCTGAAAAAATCTCAAACACTATTAAAGGAGCAACAAAACACAAGCAAGAATTAATAGAATTGAAAGAGAACATAATAAGTAAATTTATTATCGACTACAATAAAGGCGAGCCTGTAGAGATTGAATGGTTAAAAAAAACAATTTCAGAATTTTCAGCATCATTAAATACTAAAGAAAAAATACAGGAAGTAATCTCCATAAAAAAAGACAAGGCTGAAAAAAAAAGAAAAAAGAAAGAGAAAATAAGCACTGCAAACCTATTAACCTCTGCAGTTAAGAAAATGTTTATTAAACACGCTACAAATAAGAATGAGTTAGCAAAATACAAAGTGACTCTTAATCTTCTATTAGAATTTCAAGAAGATGAAAAAAAAACATTTAAGATTGTAGACTTAAATCAAGATTTCGCCAATTTATATATGAATTGGGCTCATTTAGAAATGCGTTACCAAAAATCATATATCAATGCTCAATTAAAAAAGTTAAGGTATTCAGCAGTTAATACTTATCAAAATGATGAAAAAGACATTATAAAAATAAGCAAAACCTTAGGGTCTTTCAAAATGTTTAAAGATGTTTATAAAGGTAAAATTGTAAATACATTAAATTATGATGAGTTAGATAAAATTGATAAAAAAATACTAGACAATGAAAAGTTACAGGATGCAAAAAAAGCAATATTAATTGGTTGCGAAACGGGCTTGCGTTATTCTGATATGAACAAACTTATTGACGAAAACATTAATGAAGTTGACGATACTAAGTATTGGAAATTTAGAACTAAAAAAACAGATGTAATCGTTCAAATAACAATTACAAACAGAATAACATACTTACTTGAAAAGTACGGATTACCCAAAACTAACTATCCAGAAAATGGAGTAAAATTAAATAAAGATATTAAAAAAGTTTGCAAATCCTCAGGCATAGACGAAAGCACAAAAGGTAGTAGATCAATTATTGTTGAGGTTAAGAATAAAGAAGTGCCAAGAAACATTGTAGGTTTATACCCTAAGCACGAACTAATGACTTCAAGAACTTTTAGACGTTCATTTGCCACCAATTATTATGGAAAAATAGATACTTCTTTAATTATGGTTATTACGGGTCATTCAACTGAAAAACAATTACGTGCATACATAAACAATAATGACGAAACGAATATTAAACGCACAAAAGAACAGTCAGACTTATTTCACGAAAAAAGAAATTTTGAAAAGCTAAAGGCAAAAGAAAATCTAATCATGAAAGTAATTAAAAATGCTTCCAATGAAAATTGATATTTCCAAAACAAGACCGTATAACATGCTCTGTGATTAAAGAGAAATTAATCTACTAAAATATCTAACATAGTATTAGAAATTTTATTATTTTACAATCTTAAATTTAAAAATGAGCGAAAAAGACACTTCTGAATCAAGGAAATTTTTATTAAAAAAAATTGCAGAAAAAATTGCAAAAGACATTGATAATTCATGTGAAAAAAAAGTAAAAGAGCATCGATTTAATTTAGCAATGTGTAATACTAAGAAAACAAAATTAAATTATTTAAACAGTGAAAAATCAAAACTAACTAAATTTCTTAAAGAGTCTTCCTCTAATTCAAAAAGAGGATTGAATAATTATCTTGATTACCTATCAATGGATCGTAAAGATAACCTTTTAAGAGAAGCCGCAATTATTTTTGTTATCCGTGATATTTTTTTAGAGGCCGTTGACAAAATAAATGATCTTTCAAATGCAGTAGCCGGCAATTATACCGGTTACAATAGAGAGAACGAGAACCCTATAAAGATTTATATTGACAGAGCTAGTCTTTTAGAATTTAATTATTTTTTAACAGATGAAATTAATAAAATTAAGCAAGAAAACTCTAATCAATTAGCACCCAACAACAAATTAACGTGGCATGGCTCTAAAACAGAATTAGTAGAGCTTATAAAATCATTAATAGAAGCAGGTAGTCTTAAAGGATTAGAAACAGGTAGTATTAAAGGAACGCAAAAAGATATATTTAAAATTTTTGAAAACTTCTTTGGGTTCGATTTAAATAATTTTGAACAAACTATTCAGAAAATAACTAAAAGAAGCAATGGAAGTGAAACCTTATTTATTGATAAACTAAAACATAATTTTACGGCTTTTAGTATTAAATCAGAACAGGAAAAAAGAGATACAACTAAAAATAGAAAAAAAAAACAATAGTTAGTAACCGCGTTACTAACCTTTACGAAACTTCAAAAGCTTACATCTTTGCCGAATAAACAATAAACTATTTAGCAATGAAACAAGTACAATTAGTGGGCATAACCCCAGAAGAACACAACTTACCTATCTTTAATTACATCGATAAGAAATTCGATGAATTAAAAAAACTCTTCCAACCAAAAGAGCCTGCAAAATACCTTACCAGGCAACAAGTAGCAGAAATGTTATGCATGGACATCTCAAGTGTCCATAACATGACTAAAAAAGGAATACTCCAGAAGCATCAGATTTCCGGAAGAGTACTTTACATTAAGTCACAAGTAGAAAGTTCAATTATTAAATTAAACAAATAATTGGCTATGACAAATTCTAACTCACCTGCTATAAAAGCTCAAAAAACAAATTACCAGGAAACTCCAAGTGCTACCAAAGACAGCCCATCAACCCAAATGCACAGTTTTCCAACAGAAATATTTCCAAAAAGTATCCAAAACTTAATAAGAAATGCTGAGGAAACTGTTGGTTATAATCCAGAATATTTAAGTGCTGGAATACTTTCTACCAGTGCAACTGCCATTGGTAGTTCTGTAAGATTGTTTAACGGGTCATATGACAATCCTCCAATTTTATGGCTAAACATTATTGGACGTTCAGGAGATGGCAAAACACATCCTTTAAAATTTGCTAAACAACCCATAGCAGAAATGGATAAAAAAAGCTTTACTAAGTTCGAGTCTGATATGCAGGAATATTCTAACTCCAAGGATAAAAATGAAGAGAAGCCCCTCTATAATAAAACTATTCTTAGTGACTTTACCCCAGAAAAATTATCAGAAAGTCTTCAGAGTAACAAAAAAGGAGTATTAATTTTTAGAGATGAACTATTAGGATGGATCAAAAGCTTTGATAAGTATAAAAAAGGAGGCGATCAACAAATGTATTTAGAATTCTTTAACGGAGATGCCATTTCTGTTGACAGAGTCTCGAAAGCTCCAATTCGAGTTGAAAGACCTAATGTAAATATTCTTGGAGGTATGCAGCCAAAAGTTTTAAAGGATATGGCTGCTAATAACAGAGAAGATGATGGTTTTTTAGCACGTTTCTTATTTGTATACCCAGAAAATCTAAAACCAAATATATTTACTGGTAAACAAATAGATAAAGGCCAATATAAAAACTATAATAAGCTAATCCAAGATTTATTTGCGACTTCCAATAAAACTCTAAAAACATCAGAACACCAAATAGAAATTTACAAAGAATGGCAAAGTAAAAAGGTTAAGATGTGTCACAACGATGATTTAGAAACTTTAATTCAATCAAAATTAGAAACTTATGTTTGGAGGCTCGCTTTAATTTTAGAGATGATAGAGCAAACATCGAAAGAAAGCTTTAGTGATGAGTTATCGGACAGTAGCTTAAATAATGCTATATTATTAGTAGAGTATTTTAGAAATAATGCTTTACGTGTATACAACAAGCTGTCTTCTACAAATCCACTAGATAGCTTTTCGGACAACAAACAAGAACTCTTTAGAGAATTACCAATGGAATTCAAAAAAGGTGACCAAACTGTATTGTTTAATAAACACAAAGTTAGTGGAGGTTCTTTAGCTAGGTTTTTAAATAAAACGGAATTATTTAAAAGAGTTGACAGTATAGGTAATTATAAGAAAATGTTTAACTAAAAAAATGCCTTTTAAGATTAACCATCTATTTAATTGTAAAGATTGAGTAGGTGGTTTTTTATTCCCCTTACCATCCTTACCAGTAGTTTACCACTCAATTTGCCCCCTTACCTCCTACCATTGCTGAAGTTTACCACGATTACCAGGTTTACCACTCTTATAAATAAAAGGATAAAAATAGAAAGAATTTCTTCTTTCTATTTTCTTTTTAACTCTCTAAAAATGAAATTACTTCACCCATCATAGATTCCCATGCAAACCAAGAAAGCCAATTGAAATACTGAACCTCATCAATTGCACTGGGTTTATTTTCTAACTTACCACAATCACATTCAAATTCATCAAGAATTTGCAATATGCTCAAGTGATGCTTTTTTGCAAAAGCTACAGTTTCTGAATAATAAATCATTCCAGGAACAGATCCGCTATTTGCTGTGTAATAATCTTCAGAATTTTCTTTAATCATAGACCACTCTACTCCTCCTTGCTCTAGTAATTTCTTATGGAAATTTGGAAACGAGCTGTAATTCTCTAAAAATGTTTTCTTACTTAATTTAGACATAATAATTTGATTTTATTTATATCTAAGGCCTTTTGAAGCCAGGAAAGACATCAATAATAAAGTTGTTATTTAGCTTGTAAAAGGTGATGAAATCAAAAAATATTTAAATTTTGAACCCTAGTAAAAACGGATGCTTTAGAGTGTTTTTAAAACTCCAAGACCCAGGGGTCACAAATTGTGTTTCTGAGTTATTCTATCTTTTTACCCCCTTTGTTAATAGGGGATTCGGGGTGATTGAAACTAAAAAAAATAGAAGAACACACTTTTAAAAGCTAATTGAAGCTAAGGATCGTTAATCAATTTATCACTGAATTATTCACTCTTTCAAAGCAAGAAATACGGTAACACCACATACATTACGTCATAGTTATGCAACACATTTATTAGAAAACGGTATTGGTTTTTGTCATATTCAAGAATTACTTGGTCATTCAAGGCCAGAAACTACGATGATTTATACGCATGTTGCTAAAAAAGATTTGTTATATATAAAAAGTCCTTTAGAAACCATTGTAGAAGCGTTGGCTAAGGAAAAGTTAGAGACCAAACCTCTTTTGAATATTAAAAATTTAGATATCAATTGATTATTGTTTTGTTGGTATTTGTTTTTTATCTAGATTAGTAGTTCTTAAAAATTGCGCCTTTCTTTTAAGAATTTCTGATTGCTGAATTACCTATTTTTAAGTTGGATAACATCACCTTTAGTAATTATATAACACGTTGGCAATAATTTAAAATGTGGAAAATCATAAAAATAAATGGGAATTTTAATATATCAAATTGGAATTTTTTTGGCAATTCAACTATCAACTTTTTACGGTGGAAAAAGCACTAGAAATGTAGCAATAATCTTAATTTCGATATTTACTATTTTACAAGTATATACAAATCAATTGATGATATTACAATTCATCACAATTTTCATATCTTATTTAGTATCTAGAAATATATTAGGGAAAAGTAATGGAGAAACTATTGACACAATAATTGAAGAAGTTGACAATCTTGTTAGCGGAAACTACGATAGCACCTCTAACATTACAAAAAGAACGAAAGAATCTACTTTAAAAGCAGGAAATGAGTTAGATGATATTAACAACGAAGAGAGTTTAGAGTGGGTTAAACAAATACATGAAAAAATTGTTAATTCAAAAAAACAAGACATTTTAGAAACTGACAATTCTGACAGTTACAAAGTATATCAAATAATTAAACTTTTTATTGAACACCAAAATAAGAATGTTCCAAAAAAAGGATATCATCCTAATAGAGTACAATATGATAATATGGAAAATGAATTTAAACTTTTTGCTCAAACAAGCAGGAATTATAAAAAGTTTATTAATGTATTAAACTCTTTGGATGAAGGTAGAGAATTGAAGGATTTTATGAATTGGAATAAAAAAGTAAACACTAGTAAACATGAAATTTACATGGTTTTCATCTATAAATTTTTTAAAAAGAAAAAGTAAAATACTTTTAAATAATAACCTAAGATAAAACTAATGCCAACACCGTGCATAATTAATTGCTTAATAAGTTTTTCCTCCGGAAAAACCTCGCGGACTTCAAAGGCTTGTATTTATTCGCTAAATTTACGCACAAACACGTTGTGTGTAATGTCATAAAAACCGAAAAACATTGAATAAAGAAAAGATAATACAAGGCTCATTATTTGAAGAAGATTATTTAATTAGAACATTAGGTAGCCTTGGAAATTCGCCTGAAGTTGCTTTAACGGAATTAGTGGCAAATGCTTGGGATGCAGGTGCAACAATTGTTGACATTTTCATACCTGAAGAGAAAGGTCAAAATCTGATTATAGAAGATAATGGAATAGGTTTATCAAAAGATGAATTTTATTCACGCTGGATGAAATTAGGCTATAACAGATTGAAGTATCAAGGGAAAAAAGTTTTGTTCCCTAAAGGCACAGACCAACAACGATTTGCTTATGGTCGAAATGGTGTCGGTAGACACGGAATGCTTTGTTTTAACAATGAATATAAAGTTACAACAAGTAATAAAGGAAAAAAATCTGAATTTACAATTTCAACAAAAAGTGAAAAAGAACCTTTTGTAATAAGTGAGCAAAAATTTGAAACTGCAAAAACTAATGGGACAAAACTTTTAGTTAAAGTTATTAGAAACCTTCCTAAATCAGAACATATATTAGAGGTTATATCAGCAAGATTTCTTCACGACCCAAACTTCAAAGTTTCAATTAATAAAAAGACAATCCAATTAGAAGAACATAAAGGGTTAATTTTCTCAGAACCTGTTGTTGTGGGAGATACTAAACTTACAATCCATTTAATTGATTCTAAAAAATCAAGAAAGTCAACATTGTATCAAGGAATTGCTTTTTGGCAAAGTGGTAGGTTAGTTGGAGAACCTTCTTGGATTGTTGGTCTTAATATGGTTTTAGATGGTAGAACAAAACAAGCAAAAAGATATTCTGTTGTAGTCCAAACGAATGACTTAGCAGAACATATAAGAGAGGATTGGACTGGCTTTAAAAACACAAAAGAGTTAAATCCTATTTTTGATAAAGTTGATGAAACTGTACATAAAATGTTTTCTGAAATTGCAAAAGAAAATATTGAAGAAACAACAAAGCAAATAAAAAGCGAATATAAAAAAGAGTACAATGAACTTAGCCCTCTTGGTAAATACGAACTTAATGAGGCTATAGAAAGTATTGCTATTAATAATCCAACCGCAAGACAAGAATCAATTAATCTTGCAGTAGAAACAGTAATTAATTTAGAAAAGACAAGAGGAGGAAGTGAATTAATTCAAAAACTATCTTTATTCACGGAAGAAGATGTAGAAGGTTTAAATAAATTACTTAACAAATGGACAATCAAAGATGCTTTAACTGTTTTAGATGAGATTGACAAAAGAATTTCAGTCATAGAAGCAATAAGAAAACTATCAAACGATAAATCGGTTGACGAACTTCACGTACTTCATCCATTAATCGCAAGTGCAAGATGGATATTTGGACCTGAATTTGATTCACCTGAATATGCTTCTAATAATCAATTACAAACTACAGTTGAAAAAGTGTTTAATAAAAAGATTGATAAATCAATTTTCAACAACCATAAAAATAGACCTGATATTGTAGTTGCTGGAGATTCAACATTTTCAATTACTGGAACAGTTGATTTTGATACTTCTAATGGAATCACAAACACTAATAAAATTCTAATTATAGAACTTAAAAGAGGTGGGTTTAATTTAGGTCGAAAAGAAAGAGACCAAGCAGTTGGTTATGTAGAAGACTTTATGACTTCTGGAACTGTTATTGGCTCGCCATATATAAGTGCATTTGTAGTTGGAGAATCTTTTAGTGAAAAAATTCAACCAATTTCAAAAGTATCTAATGGTAATAATGTAGAAATGGGAAAGGTTCAAATTTGTCTTTTTTCTCAAATTGTTGACTCGTCAGAAAGGAGACTTTTCAACTTACGAAAAAGATTAAATGAACGCTATGAAAATGTTTCAGGAATGGAATTATATCAAATACAGAAAAAGTTAGCAATGTAAAAAACACTACACACAACAAAGGACTGAGTTAAAATCCAAATCTTTTTCTCATTAATTTTATGTATTAGTATTCTAGGCTTAAACTTCTGTTTAAGCTTTTTTAGTTATTTATTTTATGGACGTTATTACTATTTAGCCATTAACATTGAAACAAAAGTTTCATCGTATGGGTTTCCAGATTTGGCTATTGCAAATGCTTGTTTTAATAATTTATTAGAAACTGCAATTAACGCCAACTTCTTACTCTTTCCTTTGTTTACAATTCGCTCATAAACTTCTCGACAGGCTTTATTGAGTTTACAAGCCGAAAAAGAACAATTTAATTCGGAAAGCAAGAATGGGTCTTATCTGATATTCATTATTAATTCTAGCGATATGTGTAATCTGCCAACTAAACTGGCTAAAATTAAAGGAGGGTACTATACATTTAAAAAAGAAGATTTTAACGATGATTAAAAGCGGTACCTAAATTGTAAATAACTTTTTAGCAAAGGATGTCAACAACAAGTCAACAAATGTGTTTTTTAGATGATGGATAAATTCAAAACCAATTCTAATTTTCACTTTGCTGTTCAGTTGTTGTTCAGTTGCTGTCTAGATGTTCTGCTGTATTTTTTTAAATTTCAAGAAAAACACTTCCTAATACTCCTCTTAGCATTTACTTTGTTTCTTGTTGTAGTATTTAAGCAGATTACATACCTTTAGTCTTTATCTATTTTTAGTTAAAATTGCGCAAAACACAGTAGATTTAATAGCACTATTTTTTTTAAAGTTAGGAAGTAATTGATGTTAGAATTAAGTAAAAGTTATGGAATGGAAAAAAGCGAAGCAATTGCTTAAATCTAATATTCAATTAGATTTACACTTAACACCTGAGAAAAGTTTTAAAATAGTAAGAGAGATACCCCCTTATAAATGTAAGAATTATAAAAATAACGAAGGATTTCGAGTTCAAGTAGGCACTAAAACCTTTGTAAATATTTCTTTAGTTATGTTAGAAACAATATTTGAAGCATCAAAGCAAAATGACAATACCTACAACAGAGTTGTTTTTAAATATTATTTCCCAAGAGAATTAAATGCAAAACCATGCAATGTACATTCTGTGGGTAAATTATTTGAACATGCAGGCATTATGCAAATGATAGATAAACGTAATTATATAATTGCTAAATAAATTTTTAAATGTCAACAAAATTCTTCACCAATCAAAACGAAAACACACTTCTAAATAAATTTAAAGGAGTTTTTGAAAATAACAAAGACATAGAGTTTTTTGATGCTCTTGTTGGCTATTTCAGAGCTTCTGGTTATTTCAGAATTAGAGAGTACCTCAAAGATGTTCCGAAAATTAGAATTCTTGTAGGTATTAATGTTGATAAAATATTAGCAAAATATCAATCTAAAGGATTGTTGTTTCAAGGTGATGCCAATCAAACATTGATTGAATTTCTTAATGAAGCAAAAAAAGACATACAAGATTCTAATTATACTAAGGAAGTGGAAGAGGGTATCCTTCAATTTATTGAAGATATATCTACAAAAAAAATTAAAATTAAGGCTCACCCAAGTAAAAGGTTGCATGCTAAAATATATATATTCAGACCTGAAAAATGGAATGAGCACAATCAAGGTAAAGTAATTACAGGTTCTTCTAACCTGACTGATTCTGGGCTTGGAGGGTTTGAAGGAAGTAATTACGAGTTTAATGTAATATTAGAATCCTTTGATGATGTAGAATTTGCAACCAATGAGTTTGAAAAACTTTGGATAGAAGGTATTCCAATTTTGCCTGTTGATATTCAGAAAATCAAAAAAGACACTTATTTAAATGATGGTTTCACTCCATTTGAAGTGTATATGAAGTTCTTAATAGAATACTTCGGTAAAAGTGTAGAATTCGACCCCAGTTCTGTTTCAGATTTACCTCAAGGATTCAAAAGACTTTCCTATCAAATAGATGCAGTTAATCAAGGCTACGAACTTCTTAAAAAGCACAATGGATTTTTTCTTGCTGATGTTGTTGGACTTGGTAAGACCTTAGTAGGAACATTAATAGCAAAGAAATTTTTCTATTCAAATGGGTTTCCTTCACATATTTCAACTATTCTAATTGTTGTTCCTCCAGCTATAAAGGAAAATTGGGTAGAAACACTTGATAAGTTTGAAATCAAAAATTATGAAATAATAACCAATGGAAGTATACATAAAATTAAAGACCCTGAAAAATATGATTTAATAATTGTAGATGAGGCTCATAAATTTAGAAATGATACTGCTGAGGCTTATAATGAGTTACAAAAACTTTGTAAAACAAAAACCAAACAAATATTAAAAGATGGTACTAAAGCAGAAAAGAAAATAATTTTAATTTCTGCAACACCTCTGAATAATAGACCTTCAGATATTGCAAATCAAGTTTATTTATTTCAAGATGCTAAAGATTCTACATTAGAAGTGGCAAATCTTCAACACTTTTTCAGAAAAAGAATAGATGAGTATAAAATACTTAGCCTAAACCCAAAAATTAAGGAAGTACAAGAAGGTGTTCAAATTATCTATAAAGAAATAAGAGATAAAGTTATTGCACCGTTGACAATTAGAAGGACGAGAACAGATTTAAAAATTCACAAACAGTATAGTGAAGATCTAGCAGAGCAAGGGATTACTTTTCCAGATATAAAGCCTCCTTTTAAGTTGTTTTATCAATTAAGCGATGAAACAGATAAATTATATGATGAAACAATGTATTTGTTATCACATAGTGTTAATGGGATTAAATATTATCGTTATCAAGCGATTAAATTTTTAAAGCCAGAAAAGAAACAGAAATATAAAAATGCAGATGTTGCTTCACGTGCTTTAGCAATGTTAATGAAAGTTCTTCTGGTAAAAAGAATTGATAGTAGTTTCCATGCTTTTAAAGCCTCACTTAATAGGTTTACTAAAGCAACAGAAGCGATGATAAGTATGTTTGAAAATGGTGTTATCTATATAGCTCCTAACCTTAAGGTTACAGATTTTATCATGGAAGGGCGTGAAGAAGAATTGATTGAAAAGATTGAGAGTGTTAGAGATACAGACCCAACTATTACGATTTGTACTCCTGATGATTTTGAGCCTGAGTTTATTATTGAACTTGAAAAAGATTACAAAATTCTTACCAAATTGAATAAACTTTGGGAGAAAGTAACTGAAGACCCAAAAATTGATGAATTTATAAGCGTACTTGACAATGAGTTGTTTAAAAAGGAAATAAATCCTCAAGGGAAACTTGTAGTGTTTTCTGAATCTCAAGAAACAACGAGCTACATTGTTACGAATTTACATCAGGCGACAGGTAGAACGGATATTTTAGAAATTCATGGAGGAAATAGAGACAAGTTAAAAGACGTTATTAAAGAAAATTTTGATGCAAATATTCCGAGAGAAGATTATAAATCTGATTATAACATTATTATTTGTACAGAAGTACTTGCTGAAGGAATAAACCTCCATAGAGCAAATATCATTGTAAATTATGATACACCATGGAATTCAACTCGTTTAATGCAACGAATTGGTAGGGTAAATAGAATTGGTTCTGTTGCTCCATATATCTACGTCTATAATTTTTATCCAACAGCACGTGTTAATAGTGATATTGAATTAGAGAAAAAAGCAATTATGAAGTTGCAAGCATTTCATTCCGCTTTAGGTGAAGATAGTCAGATATATTCTCCTGATGAAGAAACTCAATCTTTTGGTTTGTTTGATAAAGATGTTGATGAAGAAAAGGATGAAAGATTAGCCTATTTAATGGAGCTTAGAAAGTTTAAAGAAGAAAACCCACAGGAGTTTAGAAGGATTCGTAATATGCCCTTAAAAGCACGTGTAGGGAGGAAGGACAGAACAAAAAAGGAAAGCACTATTTGCTTTATGCGAAACCACCGAAGAGATGCGTTTTATTGGGTAAAAAATAATAATGAGATTGAAGAAATGGGTTTTGTTGAGGTTGCAAAAGAGTTTAGAGCAGACCCACCAGAGCAAGGAATTGAATTGCACACTGAACATCATAATCAAGTTGGACTAGCCGTTGAGGATTTTAATATTAAGATTCAAGAAGAGATGGTTAGAAATCAAGTGGTTGATGTTACTCAAGGACCAAATGAACGAAGAGCACTCGCTTATTTAGATGGCTTTTTGTCACTGCCTTTTATTGGTGAAGATGAAAAACTAAAAATTAAAGCTACCAAACTAGCTATAAAAAGAGCAAAGTTTCAAAAACTACAACGAGAAATAAATGCCTTAAAACGAAATGCGAAAAAGGATTTAATTAAACCAGTAGATTTGTTAGATGCTGTATTAAAAATCATAAATAAATACCCAATTGAATATGAAGATAATGAAGGAGATTCATCTACTATAACCGTGAAATCATTTGAAAAGTTAAAACCAGAAATCATTATTTCAGAATCATATTCTTATAAAAAAAATTAATTGCTATCAATACAATGGAAAAGAAAGACTTACAAAAATTATTAAACCAACCCTATAATCAAGAAAACTGGAAAGAAATAGTAAAGGATGTTTTTCCTAATGTTCAAATTTTCTCTACCCCCAAAGTATTTCCAATTAATAATCCTAAGATTGAAAAATTTAGTCAATTAGGAAATGTAAGATTGACCGATGGGAAAAACTTAGCATTATTTGAATTAATCTTAAATGATTCTGTAAACCTCTCTAGAAACCGAGTTGAGCTTAATAATGAAATTTCAAAATACATAGACCAAGAAGGGATTCATGGGGTACTCTCTGTATTCGAGCAAGGAACGGATGACTATAGGTTTACATTTTCTGCACGCAGTACCGAGTTTGATGAAGAAGAGAATGATTTTGTGCAGAAGAAAACGGATACAAAAAGATACACCTATCTTTTAGGTAAAAATGAAAGCTGTAAAACACCAGCAGACCGTTTTTATAAATTAAGTGAAAATAAAGAGGATGTGGATATTAAAGATATTCAACACGCATTCTCGGTGGAGCAGTTATCAAAAGAGTTTTTTGATAAATATAAGAAACAGTTTGATAAATTTTGGAAATTTATTGTTTCCAAGGAAGAATATAAAAATGTATTTCATGCCAATGACCAAGAAAAACAAGAACTCAAGATTAGAAACTTCACCAAAAAACTTCTTGGACGTATTGTATTCCTTCATTTCTTGCAAAAGAAAGGATGGATGGGTTGCCCAGATAAAAATTCATGGGGCTCAGGAGACAAGCAGTTCATGCAAAATCTTTATAAAGGGTATTCTAATAAAGAACAGTTTCACAGTAATTGTTTAGCAGAGTTATTCTACAATACTCTTAATGCTAAAAGAGAAAATAATCTATTTACCTGTGAAGGGTTAGAAGGAGCATTAAATAATTCTAAAGTGCCATATCTTAATGGTGGATTATTCGATTCTGATAAAGCCGAATCAAAAAAGATAGATTTCCCTGAACAATATTTTGAAGACTTATTTGATTTCTTTGGCCAATACAATTTTACTATTGATGAGAACGACCCTAACGACCACGAAGTAGGTATTGACCCAGAAATGCTAGGACACATTTTTGAAAATTTATTAGAGGATAACAAGGATAAGGGAGCTTTCTATACACCTAAGGTCATTGTCCAGTACATGTGTCAAGAAAGTTTGATTGAATATCTAGCAACCAAGCTCAATGCAGAAGTATCTGGCGAAGTAAAACAAGCCATTGAAGATCTAATAAGAAATCGATTGGCTGAAGACATCTCTGATTTAGATTTAGTAGAGCCTATTGCTAAAGCATTGTACGATGTTAAAATTTGTGACCCAGCAATTGGTTCAGGAGCCTTCCCAATGGGAATTTTAAATGTTATATATCAAGTAATAGAAGAATTGTATTGGATACAACCAGATTCTGTTGCAAGAGTTTGGAATATCAGCGATACAGAATGGCAACCACACTTGGTGAAAAAGAACATTATACAACATAGTATTTATGGCGTAGACATAGAGAGTGGCGCTGTCGATATTGCAAGGTTACGTTTCTGGTTGGCTTTGGTGGTCGATGAGGTTGAACCATTACCACTGCCTAATTTAGATTATAAAATAATGCAAGGTAATAGCTTGCTAGAGAGTTTTGAAGGGATAGACTTAAGTCAAATAAGTGATGCGTCTGCATATGAAGCGGTTTATGAGAGCGAGCAAATTGACATGTTTAGCGGTGAGGCTAAAAAAAAGGTTTCTATGTCCTTAAATTTTGAAGACGTTAAATCTTTAATGGATGAGTACTTTAATGCCAATGACCCAGATACTAAAAAAGACTTACACAAACGAATTGATGACCAAGTCCTAAATCATATACATTTTACCTTATCTCAACATAAAAAAGAATTAAAAAAGAAATCAAATAAACTTGAAAAAAAAATAAGACTTGACGAAGCTGTATTAAGCACATGGGAGCAAAAAGAAAAGATTAGAAAATATAGTAGAGGAGCTAAAGAATTAGTAAAGCTTAATACAGAATTAGCGGAACATGACGAAAAGGAACATAAACTAGCTCAACTCTCTAACTCAAATGAACGCCCATTCTTTTTATGGCATTTGTTTTTTCAGGAGGTTTTTGATAAAGGTGGATTTGACATTGTAATAGGAAATCCTCCATACGTGCAGCTGCAAAAAATGAAAAAAGAAACTGATACACTCCAATCTGTAGGGTTTAAAACCTTTGCTAGAACAGGAGATTTATATTGTTTATTTTATGAACAAGGCATAAACATTTTAAAACAAAAAGGAGTCCTTTCTTATATAACCTCTAATACATGGATGAGGACAAGGTTTGGCGAATCTATTCGTGAGTATTTTGTCATATATTCAAATCCTATTTCTTTATTAAACTTTGAAGATACTCAAATATTTCCTTCAGCCACAGTTGAGGTTAATATTTTACTTACAAAGAAAGAGCCTTGGAATGAAAAATTAAATGCAGTAGCCATAAAAAGCGATTTTAAAATTTCTACACCAATCCAGCCATATCTTGAAAAAAACAAAATCGAATTATCAGAATTATCAAAGGAAAGTTGGATAATTCTTTCTTCGGGCGATTTTAAGATTAAAAACAAAATTTCTAAAAATGGAATTCAATTAAAGGAGTGGGACATAGAGATGAATAGAGGTTTTCTTACTGGTCTAAATGATGCCTTTTTTATAGATGAAGAAAAAAGAAGAGAATTAATCAATGAAGATTCAAACAGTGAAATTTTAATAAAGCCATTAGTGAGAGGTAGGGAAATTCATAAATATAGTTATGAATTCAATAATAAATATGTAATATTTACGCACAATGGCACAAGGTTAGAACCTCGAATTGAGGTGGAAAGAGACCATCCTGCAATTTATTCACATTTATTAAAATGGAAAGATAAAAACTCTGAATTAGTAAAACCAAATAATAAAGGAGTGGTACAAACTCTTATTGATAGAGCTGACCAAGGTTCTCATTGGAGTAACTTAAGAAATTGTGCATACATCGATTCATTCGAGTCTGAGAAGCTTATATGGCTATCTATTTCAGATAAACCAGCTTTTTCCCTTGATACCAAGAGAGCTTATGTAACTGCTCCAGCTTATATAATGACAAGTAAGTGTAACAAGTTTTTAATGGTCGTATTAAATTCGAAGGCTATGGAATGGTATTTAGATAAGGTATCTTCTTCAACTGGGGTAGGAACAAATCAATGGAGTAAAATATTTGTAGAGCAATTACCAATACCTCAACTTGACGAGAATGAGACTATTCCATTTAATATAATTGCAGATTATTTAATCTTTCTAAATAATCCAAAAAGTAAAGGATTACTAATTAGTGAAAGTAACAGAGAAATTGCTAGCCTTTTTGACAAAATTGCCAACATGATGGTTTTTGAACTTTACTTTTATAATGAAATGAAAGAACAAAAAGTAGATGTTCTTGAATTAATAAATTTTAAAGATATTTCTTTAAAAAAAGATGAAGATAAGGGTTTAATGATCCTAAATATTTACAACGATTTAATGAGTAAAAATAATGAAATAAGAAACAGAATTCTTGTTTCAGAAAGTAGATGTGAGTTTATTCGGGTAATAAATAATTTTTCAAACTAATGAAATTACACGAGCTTCATATTAACAACTTCAAGTTCTTTCCCAACCAAAAGACAGATAGTCCTCTTTTAAAAATTGACGGTAAAAATCTTTTAATCTATGGGGAAAATGGAAGTGGTAAATCAACTATTTTTTGGGCTTTATATACTCTTTTTGAAAACGCTTTTAAAATCAATGAATTCGAAGTTGAAAAGTATTTTATAAAATCTTCTGTATTTAGTTTAGTTAATATTTATGCCAGAAGTAATCAAATTACCAACATCAAAATTATTCTAAAAGATGGTGTAAATGAAGTTGAATATGAAGTAAATAAAAATATTCATCAAATAGTTTCAAATCTTGGAAACTCTAATTTGAGAGAAATTGGAATGGCAAGTGATTTTATAAATTACCGTGTTATTTTTAGATTACATCAAATTAAGCATTCAAAAGAAAATGATTTGTTCAGTTGGTTTAGAGATGAAATCTTTCCTTACATTTTAATTGCTGATATTAATTCCACTAAAAGCGTTGATGCTGTTTATAAAGAAATTTCGAGAGGTCCTGTAAAAGTAAAATCATTTGACAGGGTAGATACTTTAATATATCCAAATCAATCAATGTCTGCTTCACAAGAAGAGTTGGTGAAAAAGCAATATATCAAATACAAAAGATATTCTGCTTCCGTAAAAAAATGGAATAAAAAATTAGAGACTTATCTTAATAAATTATATAAACGTGCTAACGAAATAATAAGGGATGATTTTAAACTAGATTTTGAAATTAAATTGATTTACACATCATCTTCTATGACAATAACAGAAGACACTTTTAAATGGGTAGAACCTAAAGTTGAATTAAAAATCACAAAATACAATAATCGAAGAAATGTTGTAAAAAAACCCCATTCATTTTTGAATGAAGCAAAATGGACTTCAATTGCTCTTGCATTACGCTTCGCAATTATTGAAGACTGGACAAATAGGCCATCTCAAGCACAATTAAAAATTCTTGTTATTGATGATATGTTATTGAGTTTAGATATGGGTAATAGAGATGCCGTTTTAAATATATTATTGGATAGAGTTGTAAATGATTATCAATTAATACTTATGACTCATGATAGACATTTTTTTGAAGTAGCAAAAAGTAAAATAAATGCAGTAAATCAAGGTGGCAATTGGATTAAGTTGGAAATGTATGAAGATGAAATAGGCAATAAGAAAGAGCCTTTAATTCTTAAGTCAAAAACTAATCTTGAAAAAGCAAAGGTTTTTTATAAACAAAAAGAATTCGCTGCGTCAGCAAATCATTTAAGAAAAGCCACAGAGCATTTTGTAAAAGAATATGTACCGAAACAACATCAATATGATAGAAGTTACAGCTCACTCAACTTAAGTCAGCTAATTGATAAATCAAGGGCAGTTGCAAGACAAAATGGTTTGCCGAGAACAATAATACAAGACCTTGACATTATGCGTTCACATATGTTTAATCCAGGTTCACATTATGATGTGTACACATCACTTTATCAAACAGAACTTGTTAAAGCTATTAAAACCCTTGAAGAAGTCTCATCACTTACTAATATAACAATATGACAAATCAGAAAGTTGACTAGATTAAAAATTATTGACAAAGATATTGGGCGATATTCGGAATGAGATAATGAAAAAGTATATTTATTTATGAAAAAGAAATTTTTAGGAATTGAAATTGATAAAGAGCCACACAAAATTGTTCGAGAGCTGGTTGGCTATATGTTAAAAGTCTATAGACCTTTGTCAATTGAACAGTTAATACATAAACTTTCGGAAACTAACACTACTAGTAATTTAAGGACTAGAATTAAAAGATGCCTCACAAATACACCTGAGGTTGTAAATGAAAGAACATCTGAGCAATCAAGAAAATTTTCAATTCCGCTTCATTATAGAAATATTGAAGTTATTCATGAGGGTGATAAGTTTTCATTAAAACTATTAAGAGGTAGTGCTCCTCAAATAAGAGAAACGGATTACACCAATAAAGATTTACAAGAGTATATGGAAAATCAAAATAAAGGAGTAGAACAAAGTAATTCCATAATTAATATAAAAAATGAGTTCGCAAATTGGTTGCTAGAAAATGCACCTGATTCTTATAACCAGTATTTGGGTTCCTCCATCCAATCAGTGAAAGAAAGGTTAGATGAAATTAATAGTTTTTTTCCTGAAAAAGATATTTTTGTTTTAGATAAAAACAATCCAAATGAGTTAATAGATTACATAAAATTTAAAAATAGTAAATCAGAAAGAGTTCAAAATGCTACGTTTTTTGAATATGATAAATTAAATAGTAATGGAATACCAAAAGCTGTTATTGGAAAAAATAACTATATAAAATTTATTGCTGATAATTATATTCTTAGCCAAGAAATAGACCTTAAACCACTTATAGAAAGAGCAACATTTTTAAATAAATTAAAATCGAACAATCAAAATTTGTACGACTGGATAAATAATTCCTTATCATTTGATTCTCTTCAAAGTGTTATAAACAAATATGAACCCCATTATTTTGGACCTGTTAATTTGTTGAGGTTTTTGATTGCCAAAGAAATTGAAAAAGGAACTAGCATTGATTCGGGGCTGATAGAGCTTTTAAAGGAGGTAATAGAGTCTAGAAATATTTCAGATTATTATGAACTTAATGATGAGGTGAATCGTAAGCTTCAAAATTATAAAGATAGTGATAGAGGGATGTTCCCAAATTGGAAACAAGCGTACAATATTTTGTTTCCTTTTTTTTATCCAGAAAATGTAAAAAGTAAAGACAATAAATTATTGTCTGAAATCGGGAACAGTCTAATAAAAAGATTTGATTTAACCGAAGCAAAACTTCACCCTGTAGGATTTGAGGGTTCTAATAATTATGGAGATGATAGAGCTTGGGGAGCAGTGATTCCTAAGGAGGCTCCAAATGTACAAAGTGCATATCAACTCTTTTTTAGCATTACATCTAATGGTATAGAGAGCGGACTTTATAAAGGTCATAAAGTTGATAAAGGAGAAGTTAATAACAGAAGTGAACAACATGCTAATTACGGTGATTTTATAAAAAGTATATCTACTTATATACAAAAATGGAAAGAGTTGAATAATGCTCTTAATTTCAATTTAAATAAAGATGAACGGGATTTTAGAAGTAGAATTAAGAGTTCTGACTCAAAATCGTTACAAACCTATTTTCAAGTATTAGATAAATTAATTGAAGATTTAGTAATTGAAGATTTAGTAATTGATGATTCTGAAAATTTAGTATTTAGTTCAGGTTCTAATCAATTAAGTTTTCAAGTTGGAAAGCGTTATTGTTTGAATTTGAAAAAAGAGAGTTTTGATTTTATTGCTCCTGAAAATCATAAAATTGTAGGGACGGAAAAAGATATGTTTGCTGAGCCAGATGCCGCTTCTTTTTACAAGAATACTTCAAAGGATATAGTCTTAGAAAATTATGATGCAATTGCAGAAGCTGTTCAATTTGAAATAGAAAGAGATAACCATACATTTCCAAAAGAATACGATAATAGTGTTTTTAGAAGAGCTGTTTTTGACAAAGAGTATAGAAAGCAATTTATTGAATTTGACCAAACAATTATATTGAATAAAAAAACCATCGAAATGAAAAGTAATCTAAATCAAATATTTTTCGGCCCTCCAGGCACAGGTAAAACATATCATACAATAAATGAGTCTGTTAAAATTGCAGACCCAGATTATTATATTGAAAATAAGGATAATAGAGATAAGCTGAAGGAAAGATTTAAACTTCTTTTAATGAACTCAAGTAATGATGAAAATGGACAAATTGGATTTTCTACGTTTCATCAGTCTTTTAGTTATGAAGATTTTGTAGAAGGAATAAAACCTGTTGAGCCTAAGGAAGAAGATAAGTTTTTAAAATATAAAATACAGGAAGGCGTTTTTAAGAAAATTTGCCGATTAGCAAGTGATAGCTTAAAAGCAGTAGTTGTTGATTCTGACAGTTTAATTTCTTTAACCGAAGAGGAATTCGATAAATCTCATTTTTATAAAATGTCTTTGGGGAATTCTCAAGATGATGAAGACCAAGATATTTTCGATTACTGTGTTGAGAATAATTGCATATCAATAGGTTTTGGGGACAGTTTAGATTTTACAGGGAAAGATGAGAGAGAATTAAAAATATTTGGACGGGATAAAGAACTTGAAGCTTATCCAATACAGGCAATGAACCTTTTTAAGAATTATTTAAAAGTTGGTAACTATGTAGTAGTCTCTAGAGGGAATAACTATGTTAGGGCTATTGGAAAGATAGTTGGGGAATATGAATATATTGAAGAATCTCCATTCCCAAATAATCCAACGTTTAATCACTTTCGAAAAGTTGATTGGGTTTTTAATGATAAAGAAATTTCAGCGAAAGAAATTTATAATAAAAATTTATCCCAGCAGACCATATATAAACTCATGAAAAGCGAAATAAAACAAGAATTTTTTGTCAAAGAGAAAAAGGTAGATAATTTAAAATTACCTAAGAACCCAAAGAATTTTGTTTTAATAATAGACGAAATAAATAGAGGTAATGTTTCATCCATTTTTGGAGAATTAATCACATTGATTGAAAAGGATAAAAGAGCTGGTTCAAGTGAAGAGTTAAGCGTAATACTTCCATACTCTAAAAAGGAATTTAAGGTGCCTCAGAACGTTTTTATAATTGGAACTATGAATACTGCTGACAGAAGTATTGAAGCTCTTGACACGGCCTTAAGAAGAAGGTTTTCATTCAGAGAAATGCCTCCCATGTCATATTTAATTTCTGATGAAAGTAAATTGAAAGATTCAAATGGTATAATTGGTAGTATTGATGTCGTTAAAATTTTAGATACCATAAATGACCGTATAGAAAAGCTTATTGATAAAGACCATAAAATTGGACATTCTTATTTTATGGATATTGAAACTAAACCAGATTTAGTTCATGCTTTTGAGAATAAAGTGATTCCTTTATTAGAAGAATATTTCTTTGGAGATTTTGGGAAAATAGGATTAGTTCTAGGAAATTCATTCATCACCAAAACAGGAAAAGAAGATGTTGATTTTGCGGAATTTGACGAATATGATTCCTCTATTAGAAATGATTTAATGGAGCGTTCTGTTTTTGAAATTACGGAAAAAAGTAAATGGGATTTTGAAAGTATTTATAGAAAAAATAATTAATAAAAGTTTATGTCTAGAGTGATTCAAGTTTTTGAATATGAAAAGTTAACTCTTCATGAAGATTGGAGAGGTAGAAAACTTGAAGAATCTGAACTTAATAGGTTGTATGAATTCAATGACAAAAATGATAACAACTACTTTACTGGTATTCGTGATGGTGTAAAATTTAAAAATTATGTTGGTGTTATTCAGATAGGGGGATTGACAATTGAGATACTACCCAAGGCAGATAATAAAAAACCAGATGACGAAGGCTATTATACTTGGCATACTGCATTATTAAATATGCTTAGAATATGTAAGCATATTAATGTTACTTCAATGTCGGAGGCAAATTTAAAGCGAAAAAATCATTCAATATTAGACTTATATTTTGAAATGTATTTAAATGAGGTCGAATTGCTTTTAAGAAAAGGCTTGATAAAAAACTACAGAAAAACCTCATCCAACGTTTTAGCATTAAAAGGGAGATTAGATTTTAATAAAAATATTCAGAAAAACCTTATCCATCAAGAACGATTTTATACCAATCATCAAGTTTATGATTATGAAAATATTGCCAATCAAATCTTGTTAAAAGGATTAACGATTCTTAACACAATTACAAATAATTCTTTGTTGAAAGACAAGATTGCTCGACTTCAATTAAGTTTTCCTGAAATAAAAGAAATTGCTATTCAGAAATTACACTTTGATAGTTTAAAGCAAAATAGAAAAACGGCTTCTTATGCACGTGCTCTTCAAATTGCTCAGATGATAATTTTAAACTACTCCCCTGATATTCGTTCAGGTCAAGAGAATATGTTGACACTATTATTTGATATGAATAAACTTTGGGAAGAGTACATCTACAGGATGTTAATGAGAAGTAAGGATGAGAATACAACAGTAAATTTCCAAAACAAACAAAAGTTTTGGGAAGGTAGAACTATACGTCCAGATTTAGTTATTATTAGAACCGAAGGTGGAGTTTCAGAAACATATGTGATAGACACAAAGTGGAAGGTTTTAGATGTTAAAAATCCTAAACCAAGTGATGATGATTTGAAGCAGATTTATGCTTACAATATGTATTGGAATGCGAAAAGGAGTATGTTATTATACCCAAATTCTCAAGCCATTAGTGAAACCTTTGGGAATTATCATAAAGGTAGAGAAGTAAAACCTCATGAGTTAAAACATGATATTAAATTAGATAGAACCAATCAATGTAAAGTTGGATTTATTAACGTATTAGATTCAAATAATCATCTTAATTTAAATATTGGTACTGAAATATTTGAAAAAATAACATAAATATGATCAAATAGACACCAAATACAAGCTTAAGTATTTAAATGGCAAGCAGGATGAGGACATTAGGCAAGTTAGTGGATATGCACACTTAAAAAAGGTATATAATGCCTTAAATAAAAAAACAAGGTGAAGTTATAGATTGTTTAATTATTTATCCAGATCAAAATGGGTTTAAAGATTTGTTACTGGTAGAGTTAAAAAGTAATCCAATAAAGCATTACTATGATGTTTATAAAGTTGGTGTCAAATTGCCTATGGTAGAATAATGGAGAATAAGTTGATTTTATAGAATGAATGATTTAAAGCAAATTCTTGCCTAGAACCTGTTTTTGGATAATTAATGAATTTGAACTAAAAACTAAAAATTGAATGTATAAATAATGAAACAATTTAAAGCAGGATATATAATAGATGCCATCAGTGATAGTATAACTAAACAATTTAATGGTTTTAATTTTTTCAATGAAAATGAAAATAAAGAAATCAATAAAATTAAAGGGTTATTAAAAAATCTAAGCGCTTTTGATGTACAATTTCCGGATAAACATAAAATAGATTTTAACGATATCCATCCTGTTTTAGCGACAATAAACAACATTATTACAAGGGGTTTACCTACAAAGGCGCCCATAAGTATTGAAGAAAAATTTATTGAAATTGGCTTATTAAAGCCAAATAAAGAACAGTATGAATTCAAATTTTTAGAGACAATAAAAAAAATTGAGTATAATACTATATTTGAGCTATTGCATTTAATTCAACCAAACCTTTCTATTAATAAACAAAATTATGGCGGTTCATTAGATAGTCATTTAGAGTGGGAGTTTATTGGTAGTCATCCTTTTTTAATTCAAATTTTACAATGTCAAAGAGATTTTTCAACTATAAACCCAACTATGACCGGAGGTCGTTCAGTCGATTTTAGTTTTACGTATCCGTATCTAGATTGGGATCAAAACACGCGTGCTTTAAAAAATTACACAAGACTATTTGAAGTTGATGGTCCACATCATTTGTTAAGTGAATATGTGTATTATGACAGTCAAAGGGATGTAGCAGCGGAAGAAGTTGAAGCAGAAACATATAGGTTTACTAAGGAACAGGTTACACAAAATAAAATTCATTTTGAAAAACTTATCAGTGAAGATATTTATGAAATATTTGAAAAAAATTTCAATAGAAATCATACCGATTTCTTAGAAGAATATAGCTTAATATATATTCCGTTTGCGATTGCAAGAATTCAAAAAACGCTAATAGAGTATTTTATATCAAATCCGGATATTTTAAAAAACAAAACAATTCAGATAGCTGTTATTGAGAGAGATTTACCCTGTGGAGCATTAGCAATAAAAGGGTTAGAAGATATTTTTAGTAATTTAAATTCATTACTTGTAGAAAAAGATAAATTGTTTTTACCAAAAATAGAATTGCATATATTTGAAAATAAAGACTGGGTTTTAAATCAAAAATTACACTGTAATTATAAACCTAAATCTGAAAATTTTTATGGTACTAATGATTATCATATAATCATTGACCATGCAATTTTAAAGCGCTCTAATATTTTTAAGGAAAATGATTATACTTTAAGGGAGACTATTGTTATTCGTTCATCACATTATTTTGAGAATACTGCCTTAAGTGGTAGAAAAGTATATTGTACTAAATTATTAGATTATAAAACTTTAGTGAATAAAAAAAGTGACGGTTCATTTACACCTATAAAAAAATACGAAAAGCACATTAATTTTTTTATTCAAAATATTTTTCGAAAAACAAGATTTAGAGAGGGTCAATTGCCAATTATATCAAGAGCACTTCAGCAAAAGCCAGTTATTGGATTATTACCAACAGGTGGCGGTAAATCATTAACATATCAATTACCTGCTTTTCTACAACCTGGTCTATGTCTAGTAGTAGATCCCATAAAATCTTTAATGGAAGATCAGGTCAGAGTTTTAAAAGAAAGTTGGATTGATTGTTGTGAATATATTAATTCTGCTATTTCAACGGCTGAAAAAAATAAAAGAATTATTGATTTTCGATTGGGTGAAACACTTTTTTTCTTTGTTTCTCCTGAGCGTTTCATTATGAAAGATTTCAGAAATATAATTACAAATATTTCTGGTTCTAAATTTGGATTAGCCTTTTCTTTTTGTGTGATTGATGAGGTACATTGTGTTTCTGAATGGGGTCATGATTTTAGATATACCTATTTAATGTTAGGTAAAAATGCTCAGAAATTCTGTAAAATAAAAAACCCCAATAAAAAAGTAACACTTATAGGCTTAACAGCAACAGCTTCGTTTGATGTTTTAACGGATATTGAAAGAGAATTGCAAATAAAGAATGATGATAATGATGTTGCCAATGCAATCATTATGATTGAAAATACAATAAGACCAGAATTGTTTTTTAAAATCATTGATGTTACCAATAAAGATAGGATGGGAGTATTAAATGATAATTTCACGAATCTCGGAAATAAATTGAACGAGATTAATACCAAAGAAGTTTTAGAAAAATCTCAAATCCAACATTTTAATGATTTTGAACCAAAAGAGTTTGCCTTAAGAGATGATACCACAAAGGAGTTTGTAAAAGATGAAAAGGGGAATTTTATCTTCAAGTACAATGAGGAGCTATTATTGAAAGATAATTTAAGTGGTACTAAACCAGACAATTTTTATACAATTACCTTTTGCTCTGTAAAAGGAACGAGCGTTTATGATTATGGCGATCGAATAGGTGAATTTATAAATCAAAGAGGTGTTAGATATGTGCATCAACATTTAGAATCTAATAAAGCAGGATACTACTATGCCAACGATAATTTTGAAGTAGATGAAGATATTCAAGATTATTTTACAAACTTCACCCCAAAGAATGGTACAACTCATCATATGGTTTGTACAAAAGCATTTGGTATGGGGATAGATAAAAGTAATATCAGAAGTACCTATCATTATAATTACCCTAATTCTTTAGAAAGTTTTGTTCAAGAATGTGGTCGAGCTGGTCGTGATAAAAAAGTTGCAATTGCAAATATTTTAATAGATGTAAACCATGTGACAGTATTTGATTTAAAAAAATTCTTAGAAAAAAATGCAAACCTTATAAATGGTAGTATCCGATTCATTTTAAGATTAATATTATCAAAAACTTTTGAGAATAAGGATAGTTTTAATTCATTTATAAAAACTACTGATTTTATTTATCTTAATAATAATGGTGGTAAAAACACATTTAATGAAAATCAAAAAGAACGAATTCGTAATTTAATAATTGAGAATGTTCAGAACGATAGTTCCTTATTGATTCAAAAATATGTTGACAGAGATATTCATGATTATTTTTATAAATTATCATTTAAAGGCGTCGAATTTGAAAAAACACAAGTAAAAAATTTATTCATGGAACGTGAGTTTATCAATGAGGCTGGTTTTGAAGATCAAAAATCGTTAAAAGATACTTTTAACGAATCTAAGGTTGGTGATTTCGACATTGTAATAAATCATAATAAATTGTATGAGGAAATAGGCAACTCTAAAATAGAGCTTATAAAAGAGATGTTTTTTATTAGTGGTAATGATTTTGATGAAAAAATCAGAACTGTACTGAATAGATCAGTGGACTTAGAGGATTTAATTTACAGCATTGATAAAGAAAATATTAAGCATTATGAACACATTACTAAAGAACATAAAGAAAAATTAGAAATTATATTTTATAGAAATCGTCATACCGGAGACACTGGTCGATTAATATACCGACTACACTCTATGGGTCTTTTGATTGATTATACATATGATTATAAAATAAAAATATATCATTGTAAATTTAAGAAAGAAAAGTCAATTAGTGATTATCTAGAAACTATTGAAAATTATCTTCGTAGATATTTATCTGAGAACTCCACTCTAGAAAAGATTAAAGAATTAAAAACTAAAATAAAAGATGAACAAAATATTTTTGTTGAGGACATTTTGGAATGTTTATACTTTCTTGCAGAATTTTCATACAAAGAAATCGCTGCAAAAAGAAAAAGAGCAACTGATGAGATTCAAGATACTTTAATAAAAGCTACAGGTTATAAAGATTGGTTTGAGCAAAATCTATTCATAAAAGAACAAATTTACTTCTATTTTAACGCAAAATATGCAAGGAAAGAATTTCAAATTGAGGGTGAAAATCACTCTTTATTACAAGATTATAATAAGTATAAAAGCAATACTCAAAACCCTGAAAATGTTTTGATTAAATATCTTGCAGTTTTTAATTTAGAAGGGACTGAACAGAATAACTACAAACATATGATGGGATCATGTAAAAAAATAATGCAATCACTTTCCGTTTCCGATTTAAATAAAGAATGGTTACTTCGTTTATTAAAAGCATTTTCAATGTATGCCGTTAATAATTCAGCATATCGTTCAGAAGCTAATATGGAACTTAAAAAAGGATTTGAAAAATTATACAATGATGATGTTTATCATCAAAACGATTATGATAAAATTGAAGAAGTTTTTAAAAATTATTTCAAAATATTACTTAATAATGTTGAAAAAACAAATGAATCTTTTCGAGATATAAACTTAATTAGAAATATTTTATTACAAAAATTACAATACAAAGGAATAGATGCTTTAGTATCAAAATATAATGAATTTTAAAGATGGAAAAATACAACACAGAAGAAATTCTTAGAGAATCTCAAGAGAACGTTAAAAAATTAAATAAAAAGTTAAAAGATATTGAAACATTACATAATGAAATTAAAGAATCTGTAAATTTAAGTCTTAAAAATCCTATTCTTTTTAAAGAGTTAGCTAGTAAACTTAATGGTTCAGTAGAACTATATTTAGAAGGAAACAATACAATATTTGAAGGTAAAATTGTAGAAATATCAACCAAAATAACAGAACTAGATTCCGAAATAAATCGGTTAATTGAATTTAGCTTAGATGATTCATTTAAAGAATTAGAGACTCAGTTTTTAGAAAACTCTAAGAATGCAATAGGTCAAGAATTGATGAGGTTTGACGATAAAGCAACTAATATTCAAAATAAAATCAATGATTTTAGTGAAGAAATCACACGTTTGTCAAAAATAGATTTAGAATCCCATTTCAACAACCATCAAAGTAAATTATCTGAAATATTTATTTCTGTAAATGGGATTAATGGAATAATATCAAATATTTCTCAAACCCTAAATAAAATTTCTCAAAACATTGGAGAGATAGAGCAATCTATTGTAAAAAAACAGAATGAGATAATTGATAGTTTACAAAACAAACATGAAGAATTACTTATTATTCTTAATAAATCTGAAAATAAAATAGTTGCTATTATTTCTCAAAATGAACTTTTGAAAAAAGGAGTTAAAGTTAACAAGATAATAGGAGTTGTGATGATGTCTTTAATAGTGGTTACTTTAATTGTTCTGTTGCTCCAGAAGTAATAAATATCCCCATTAAACACTAAATTTCACAAAGCTTAGTTACATAATGCGAAGTTATAGTTAAATTCATTTACTTTCTATCCTATAACACTAAGAGTAAATTAGATCTTCCTAAAGGTTTATACTCTTTCTTCCCCTCCTCCCATCTAAAGTTTGCAATTACCTCAAGGCTACAATAGGGATTAAATCATATCTGTTTTCATTTTGAGGACCAAACAGCGACTTAAATCTCTAGACCTTATAGTAAATAGCACAACAGCTATAAAATAGATCTATAAATCACATTTATAGATTCCTGATGTGGACCACTTGTGGCAGCTCGCTTCTAATTATAATATAAAGCATAGCTCCCACACTTGGGCCACATATAAAGATGTAATAAATCTTAAAATTAAACAATGAATAATAATTATTATTCTTTTTCAACACACACAATCCACCCACAGATTTACACTCGGTTAACTGCACATGCAGAGAGTCAAAAGCTAGATGAAGAAACTCAAACTTTACTAGACAAATTCGTAAATGACTTTGTGAAACGCAACAAGCAAATTAGCTCTTTAGATTACTGCTCTAAGTTTATTGCAAAACATAGAGATGAACTTCATGAACTTGACAATCTGAAAAGTACCACGCCAAAACAATTCCTTTATAACTTCTTAGGGTACACCAACCAATGGAATGCCAGTACAAGGTCATTTGGGCAAAACTCAAAAGAAAGAGCAGAAGAAATCACAGAAGAAGATTTAATCGACGAAATGACTAATCCTGAGTCATCCATCAAGAAGTTGTTAGATGCCTCAGGAGGAGATCTTACAGCTGTAAAACCTTTCTTGCCTGCAATTATGATATCGCTTAAAACCAATACCAGAGATCCAGATAAAATGGTATTCAAGCACACTGGCCGATTTTGTTTTGACTTTGATAAATTCAAAGATAAAAAAGAAGCCGTTAAGTGGATGAATAAAGTATGGAAAGGCACCAAAAACGTAAAGCCATATATGGCTTTTGTATCTCCTAGAGGTAAAGGATTCAAAATATTTTGTCAAGTAGACATTTCAAATTCTGGTTTTCAAGGAGACTTTGATTCTGAATATAAAAAAGTTGTTTCAAAGCATCATAAAGTATGGTATGAAGGCGCAAGAAAAGAATTAGAGTCTAAATTCCCTGAACTTAAAAAGTGGATAGATTTGGCAACTAATGATTCTACGCGTTTGACTTACATTCCTTTTATAGCTAATAAAGCTGGTGATTTTAAGCGTGATTCTTCAAGAGTGTCTTCTTATTCTGAAATAGTTGAGAATGAAAGAAAACTAGAACATGAAGCACTTCTTCAAAAGATTTCAGAGAACCAAGATGAGGTTGACAAAGTTATGAAGGAGCAGAATATTTCGTCTCCAGAAAAAGCATACAGTTTATTGCTAAAAAAAAAATCTTATAATTTTGATTTAGAACGAGAAACTGAGAAATTTATAAAAGTAATAGATTTTATAGAGGAGCAGATCAATAATCATTCTCAAATTGAAAGTTGGGTTTCTGAAGAATTCAATAACTATCATTCCCTTCAAAGATTAAGTTGGGTTTTGTATGGGGTATTTGGAGATTTGGCCATTGAACAAATGAAAAGGTTAATACCTGCTGATTCTAATAAATTAGATGAAGACCATAATGACCATCGTTGGGCAATGAGATCTCAGAATGATTATGATGAGGAACAACTTAAGTCTCTGACACCAGCCCCCTTCTACGCAAGAGTAAGAAAGTTACCAATTGTCAATGATTTTATTTCAGAAAACTTTGGAGTATCCTCTCAAGACTTTTCTGATTTTAAAATCATTAACGATTATTACGAAACTTACATCCGCAATAAAAATCTTGATGATAATGATGATGATCAAGCTAACTTAGCAGAGTTTTTAGATAACATGACCTGTTATATGGATAAAAAGAAAGTAAGATTACCCTTAATAGAAGAATTTGATAGCCTTGTTCCTGAAGTGATGCTTGGTCCTAACGATTATTTAGACAAAGATGTGACGCATGATCTTTTTCAAACTAAATATGCAGATAAGAAAATTTTCTTTTTACGAAGCCAGTGCGGTAAATTAATTGCCGTCTCAAAATGGGAATCTTGAGTAATAAAACATTTGAATTGCTGGAAAGCTATAGCCACAATCAATTTAAAAATTGATTGAAGGTACGTAAGTGAACAATAAAAAACTTGCGCTAAGTCCGCTAATCAGCAGCTAAGCTAATTCATAATATAAATATTAGAAGGACCTACGGGTCTCTATAAAGAATTAGAAAGTTCAGAGACTATCCTTACGAGGAGTACGCCAGAAGTCTGGTGGAAGTAGATGCTGCCTAGAACAGGCAAAGATATAGTCCGATCTTATAGGAAACTATAAGCAGAAAGATATTTTATAAATATTTTTTCGGGAATGAATTAACGATTCATTCTGAACATTAATGACTGGTAAAAACAGTATTACAGGAAATTTAAAATATAAAATGCCTGGAAGGATTGCTTTGGGCATGCCTTATAAAATTATAGGAGATCAAACAGCATCTGATGCTTGGAATAGTGACCAAGCAGAAGGAGATGGACAATTATTTGTGAACTCAACTGTGGAGACAACCCTTGAAAGTTTTAAAAAATCAAATGGTGATGCTATCAAACTGAATTATATGAAAACACTAAAAGGCGCCCAAATCCCAAAAGATAAAAGCTTAGTGATTCAAACCACATTTAATCAACTATTAAACATATCCCATGAAGATATGGCCACGCTTGATTATGTGGTCATTGATGAATGTCATACGCTATCTGATGGATTAAGTTATAGAGGAGATGTAATAGCCAAATTGATTAATTATTTAATAGAATTTGTAGCGAAGAAAAGAAAATCGAAAACCAAAATAATCTTTATGACGGGTACTCCTAATGTTGAAGCTTTAGTGATCCCAGAACTAATGGAAGTGCAATCCATCAAAAATTTATTTCAAACAATAAAAGTAGACAAAAAATATAAATCTACTCCTAAAATGTATTTAACGCATTTAGATACGGCTGATGCTAAAAAAAGAAATGATACAGCAATAGCTCAAATTAAGAAATACCTTAAGGAGAAACGAAAGGTAGTCCAAATTTTCAATGACAAAAAAAAAATGGATGAATATAGAAGAGAGATTCAGTCCAAAATTTCTCCCAATATTAAAGTGGGATTATTCTACTCAGGTTCTAAAGGAGAATGTACCGACAATATTCTATCTGGTAAACTTGGGGATTACGATGTAGTGCTAGCAACTACTTGTTTTATGAATGGCATCAATATTAATTTGGATAACATCACTAAGGAAGAGTTCTCTAAGGGAATTACCTCTACACAGAAGTACGCCGTGGTGATTGATCTTGGAGTTATGCAAAAAAAAGTTAGTGCTCTAGATGCTATACAAACTATAAACCGATTTAGAAATAGATTATGTAATTGCACAGTGTTTTTACCTAAAATATTCAAACCAGATCTAAAGAATATCTCTAGAAAGTTTGACTTAAGAAATGCAGGAAATGTCCTTTTAGGCATCAACAGATATAACCATCATTTATTATCTGCTAATAAAGATAGAGAAGCAAACACCATAGAAGAAGTACCACAAAAACAACAGATTCATTATTTGGATGAAGTAAGAAGGGATCCAAGTAAAGTAACAACAGAAATAATTGAAAAAAGAATGCAACAAAGTAAAGATGAAGAGGCTGTAATAAACAGCATTAAAGAGAAAACAAGTATATATGAGGATTGGTTTTATTCCTTAGATGGATACTATTATATGGCTAAAGATGCCGGAACTCTACCGATAATGAAACATATAGATGTTTCTGAGCCTTTAAAGGACATATCTAAAGAGCATCTTGTCTTAGAAAATAAAGTAATTAAAAATTTCTTAGATAATGATAAAGCTTTAAAATATTTAGAAGGACAGTTAGATCCAGCGAAAAGAATATTTGTAAAAGCTTCAGTAGCTATAATCGACCCATTAAGTGATCATGTAGGTAATTTTAATGTTGTAGATTTTAAAAGTGATAAATTTACGCTTGAAGGAGATTTTCATGTTTCTCATGAAAGAGCAATAGATAAATTAGTCAACTACCACCTAAAATTATCTTATTGGTATGGAGCAGATAAAGCAATTGAAGTCTTAAGGTTTCTTATAAATGAGAGTGCAGATTTTGCTCCTTTCAAAGCTCCAAGTTATCTTAAAAGCATCACGAATTACGTTAGTCCTTTTTCCTATCTAACAAAAGATAAATATCTTAAAGGAATTAACTACTTAAGAGCTTTAGATTATTTATCTCAAAAGAATATTGGGATTATAAAAGAAATAGCATCTACAAATATTTCCTTTACGTTCATCAATGATAAAGTTGTCTCTCAACTAAAAGGTATGTGGGGGAAACAACAATTTGATAAAATAGGTTATGGAATTGATAATGATAAATCTATGAGAGTCAAGGAGCAATTAAAAAAAGAATTTTCCAATGAAGAATTGATAAGAGAAGCAGATCTGGAAGATTTAGAAGATCAGTTAAGTAAACTAACAGTATACAGCCCCATGAGGAAGGATAAAAATGGAGAGGTGAGATCCCACGAGAGAATTATCATTCCTAGAATATTGAGAAGTGATAAATTATTGTCAGCAATGGAGTTCTTGGATACTGATTCCGTTGCCCCAGAATATTCCGATCTATCAGATAGTAATACTGAATTTAAAAATTTTACAAATAAAGTTTTAAAAAGGCTGAACGATCATATGGATCCATCCTTAAGATCAACCCATGTCCATTTAGAAAACATCTATAATTCTTTAAAAATAAAATTAGGGAAAAGAGATATTCAAGTGTCGGAAGAATATATAGAAGGTATATTGAATGACTCTAAAAAAAATAAACTTCCAGAAGTATCTGAAAAACTTAATGCGTTTAAAAAAGATTTAAAAGAATTAGATCGTTGTTTATTGTCTGCTTTTAAAACTGCAGAACATCTCACATATAAGAATATACATGATCATAAAATAATGCCTTTTATCGAACAAACATTTTTCTGTGATAAAGACTTTATGTTAGAGACACTAGATGCTAAATTTAGTCCGGATCTAGTCAATTTAAAAATCACTGATGTTTACGGTTATTTATGTAAACACTCTGATGTTTATAAGAATGCACAAAAGGTGAAATATAGAACAGAAACAGGTAGGAAAACCATCAATTTTTCAAGTAAAGAATCTTCAAACTTTACCAGACCGGCATATGTGATTCTTGACAAAAAAGGTAATGTCATTTATGCCGATTTTGAACAGAAAGCAACATTTAAATTTTTGTGTAATTATGCATTTACAAATGAAAGGTTTAAAATGAAGGATGGTAGTATTCCCGTAAAGACATTTAATAAAGGAATTTACAATCCAGACACCTTCAAAAAAGATTATTATGCCAATAGTTCTGAAACTAAGACCGTTTCAAATTATATCATAAAAATTTATGATGTAAACATTAAGGAGTACGTAGATTATGTAAAACCTCAAAAGCCTAAAAAAGTAAGCTAAACTATATAGTTTGATCAGATTAAACAAACCAACCCATATTTGGGTTGGTTTGTTCTCTCTTTTAATGCAAAATATTTCTTCTTTTTTTTATCCAGATAATTATCAACTGGCAGCCATCTCTAATCATTCTGGAAATCAACTCGTTTGCTTCATTTTTTTGATTCATAATATTTATTTTATTGTTCTATAGTTAAGGTTCATACCAAAAATAATAGACATCAAAATAAAAGGGACTAAAAAAGTAATTTCTATACTCAACAAGTATAAAAATTTGATTTTTAGTTATTTATAAATATTTACTGAGTGTTTTAAAAGAGCTAACCTATGGGAAGGATTTAAATACTTTAATTAAAAAGTTATTAAAACTAGTTTAATTGTTTTTCTCCTCCTTTTTTGCTTCATCATTAAAAGAAAAAAACTCTTTGACCTCAACACCTATAGCATCAGCAATTTTCTTTAGCGTTAATGTTGTGGGGTTTTGCCTTCCGTTTTCAATACTTGATAAGTTTGGCTTGTCCATTGAGATTGTAGCACAAACATCTAACTGACTCAAGCCTTTTAACTTTCTAATTCTTGAAATATTATTACCTAAGCGTTTTAAATATTTCTCCTCATTATCATACATAATATAAAGAAGCTGAATAAAACGATTAGTGCGGTTATGATATATCATAACCATTTGGTATATTAGCTACTTAAAAATAAAAAATATGCTATTTTTCTTACCATTAACAATTGTAATTATATCTCTATTATTTGGTTATTTCTTTTGGAAAAGTTCAAGAGATAAATATGGCTACAATGTGTTTAATATTAGCATTATGCTTCGATTAGCCATTAGTATTATTTTTTGTGTTATATCACTTGAAATAGGCCTAGTAGTCTTAGGCATTTGCTTAATCTGGAACTTCATTTCTGTATATAAAAATACTTCACTTTTTAATGCAATTCTTTTTCTATTATTCTTTCAACCTGCAGCACTACTTTTCGCATTTTGGATATTAACAAGAAAATGGGATTAAACAAATAATAAAATAAACAGTTATGGGAATTTTTTCAAAAGAAGAAAAGAGCATGTTAGCTTTTAAAGGTATTGATGCTGGCGTCAAACTATTTGAAGATTATAAAGAATCTTCGAAACTTCAACGTCAGAAAGAAATGGAAGACAATAAAATAAGTATTGAAGAATATCAAAGAGTTGTTAAAGAGCTAGAGGAGCACCAAGAAATTATTTACAATTTAATATCTGACACCGAATTACACTCAAAGTTTCGTAAAACTGAAGAAATCTTTGTCTCTATAATTAAAATTATAATGTTTGATCTTGAATTCGATAATAAAGAAATTTTTGAAAATCTAAATCAATTTATTGATAATGAAAAGTTTATTGAAGGTCACGAGAATGCTTTAAAAAGAAGAAAGGATAGATTAGAACAAGAATATGAAGACGAATTAAAGCAATATGAAATCGAATTAAAAGACTACCAAATTCAGTTAGAGCATCATAATTCTCAAAATTTCTTTAAGAAATTAGTGAGCTCTGTTTCTGAACCACCAAAGAAACCAAAAAGAAGAGATTAATACTCTAATCTTACATATTCTGACTTGTATAAATGTAGAGCACGATTATTAAATGGAAGTAATTCATAAAAAACTCTATTTTACTTTTAGAACATATCCTTGAAAGAGAATCAGTCAGTTAGGAAATAAAATTCCTAACTGACTGATTCTCTTTATTTCTAAACGTTTGTTATTTCACTTCTTTTCCTGGTCCTATCTTACGCGCAGCTGTATATATTCATTACTTATCCAGATATGTAGACAAATAAAATTTAGTTGTAATTAAAATCATAATCGTGCCAATTATCGTACCAATTATTGACAACAACTATCTATAAACGCAAAAAAGTCTTGAAAACCAAAAGGTTAACAAGACTTTATGTGAGCCCGATAGGATTCGAACCTATGACCGCCTCCTTAGAAGGGAGGTGCTCTATCCAGCTGAGCTACGAGCCCGTAGTTTTTATGTT